>ERZ1108168.32-NODE-32-length-148472-cov-13.587736_pt1 | contig 148472 bp, 151 predicted proteins | sample MGYA00403704_ERZ1108168 | MGnify/ENA primary metagenome ERZ1108168 (study PRJEB35170, sample SAMEA104062421) | human gut metagenome | biome: human gut; feature: human-associated habitat; material: faeces | place: Denmark | collected 2012-06-12 ...
GTAATATTCCAAGCATAAAAATAGGCAGCAAGAAGTCTGTAAAGACCAAAAACGAAGTGGAAATATCTCTTTCATTTGAAAAAAGTGTCTATTTCCATTAGTTTTTAATGCGCTCATTTTTATGCTTTTTGACATCCATATTATAAACCAAAGAGCCAAAACATCATAGATACAAAGACCTAATTCACAATTTTCGCCTTATTTTATCGCATTTGAAAGACTAAATTCACCTTTTTATTTTCGCCTTTCAGAAGTGGAACTTAACTTTTCAATTGAGCGTTTTTTTCTTTGAATTTGTTTTATCCCTTAACAAAAGGCTTTTTTAAACTTAACATTTTTTGCAGTAAAAAGGTTGAGGCTGGGATTGACAAATTTTATGTTCTGAAAGAACTCTGAATTTATGGTTTGTCGATGAAACAAACTGAAAAAGAATTGAGGATCCGCCATCGCTAAGCATTGATGTCCACCGCAATGACTGCTACAGTGATAAATTGCGGCGGCGGAAAATTTGAGCGGCGGCGATATAGAGGATTACACCAAGAATAGCCAGGCATCCAGCCATCATCAGAGCCTCGCTGCTTTCCATCGCAAGTTCTTTCGCTTGAAATAAAGTGAGGGGTGTCAGCAATCTTAATCCTTCAAGCTGTTTCGATACCTGTGAAAGCATCTGAATCAGTAAAAAGGCTACTAAACAACCTCCGGCACAGCCATATGCTTTTTTCTGCTCGGAGAACACGCTGGAAAAGAAGAAACACATGCCGCCTAAGAAAAGATGCAGACACAACAGTCCCGCATTGACCAGAAGATAGTGAGAAACATCCAATTCCCCAGGAAATAACATTTCACTGGCGATGAGCCCCAATCCGCTGGAGTAAATCACCAGAAAGAGCGTGCACAGAACCAGAAACAGGATCTGCGTCCGGATAATTGTACCGCGGGTATTGGGTGTTGCCAACAGATAGGCCATAGATCCTTGATCCACATACCGAACAACCAGACGGCCGGCAATCAACAAAAGGCATAACATGGGGATGACAACTAAAATAAACCCATACAGATAGTTGATGATAAATTCAAGCATCGTTGCCCCGGCATTGGTCATGCCAAAGGCAGCGAACAGTTCCGGCATGCTTTCTGCCATCATATTCAGACTTGCCCCTAATTTGGGATCGTACATCGCAATGATCACTGTGCTGTAAAGCGTGATCACGGCTGTAAACAGTAAAATCATTTTATAATTGGCGCGCAGTTCGCGGCGCAGCAGCGGCAGACTCATGCATGATTCTCCTTCCCGTAATAGTGTAGAAACAGATCTTCTAAAGTTTGACGATGCGTTTCCAGATCTTCAACTTCATAATGGGCGGCCAGTTTGAGAATGGCGTCCAGGCTGCCGGCAGTCTTCAATGTAACGTGTTTCCCATCGGTCTGGGCATTGGGCACGCGCGCGGCAAACTCTGCGGCCTCGGAAGCCCGACGAAATTTCAGAATTAGGATACGCTGATGATTTTTATTGAGCTCGTCCATTTTTTCCACCGCGATCTGTCGGCCTTCCTTGATGATGACGACTCGGTCGCAGGTTTGTTCAACTTCTTCAAACAGATGCGAAGACATTAAAATCGTAGTTCCTTTGCGTTTTTCTTCCTGAATCAGATCTACAAACTTTTTCTGCATCAAAGGATCAAGGCCGCTGGTTGGCTCATCCAGGATCAGGATCTCAGGTTGATTCATCAACGCACAGACCAGACCGATTTTCTGCTTCATGCCTTTGGACATTTTCTTGATCTGTCCCTTGGGTTCCAGTTCAAAATAGTTCAACAGCTCCTGAGCTCGCTGTAAACTCGGCATTTTCTTCATCGCAGCGATAAACCGAATGAACTCCATGCCATCCATGTCGTCCATGAAAGCAATTTCTCCTGGCAGATAGCCGACATCCTGCTGAATTTCAGCAGCACAGCGGAAACAGTCGCGGCCTTTAATGCTGACGCGTCCATGATCAGGCTGAATGAATCCCATCAAAGTGCGGATCGTCGTTGTCTTTCCCGCCCCATTGGGTCCGAGAAAACCCATCACTTCTCCGCTTTCCACGCCGAAGCTCAGATCGAATACACCTCGCTGATGGCCGTAATCCTTGGTCATATTTTTAACTCTGAGAATGGGTTTCATCGCTTACCTCCTTATAGGCAATCTTGCGGAACATTTTCTGCCAGTCGTGAAAATCCTGCATCAGTTCATCGATATTTAACGTTTCAGACTGCCGCAGCTTATCCTGAATATAGCCTTCTGCCATCCATGTCAGCATATTTAACAATTTCTGCGGATCCACTTCTTCCTTAAAGCGCGAAAAGTCAATATTCTTGAAGTACACAGTATAAATCTCTCCAATGGTAGAACCAATTCGCTCCTTCATCGCTTCGCTGACTTCCTCACGGCGGGAATAATAGGCTTTCATCACAAAATTCATGAAATGCGGGTACTGCAGAATCAGACTGTATTTGATACGAGCGGCATATTCCATAAGATCAAAGAAATCTGTGATTTGAATGAAGTTCTCAGTACAAATTTGTTGATGAAAAAAATTGCAGCAATAGTCAAACAGGAACAGATAAAATTCTTTCTTGTTCTTAAAATAATAGAACAACAGTCCTTTAGAAATCCCGGCTTTCGCTGCTATATCATCCGTTGACGCCTGCGGATAATCATACGCCCCAAAGACTTCCAGACCCGCATTGATGATTCGCTGCTGTTTTTCAGCGGGCAGTTCATAGAACTTCTCGTTCATCGATAATCCTCCTGACTGACCTGGTCAGTCTTTAGTTTTCATTATAGTGGATTGACTCAGGTTTACAACCCCACGCAATCCATAAAATTGCAACCAAACGGATGAAATTGATTTTTCCCTTCTCTCGCCCTGTTTTTGGGCTTATTCGGCGTGTTTTCAGCAGAAAGGGGACAGAAATCCTTTTCCATTTTAAATGTCGCACCCGAGGCACTTCTGACGCTTTGTTTCTCAAAATGGGATGCTGAAACAGCACAAAAAAAAGCACAGCCGCAGCCATGCTTTTCCATAATAATTAAACCAGCTCGATGATCGCCATCGGAGCGCTGTCACCGCGACGGAAGCCGGTCTTTAAGACACGGGTGTATCCGCCGTTGCGGTCGGCATATTTCGGACCGATTTCATCAAACAGCTTCTTCAGGACTGTTTCGCCTGTCTTTTCATCAGCAACAACATTGCGGATGTAAGCAGCAGCCTGACGACGGGCATGCAGATCTCCGCGCTTAGCCAACGTAATCAGTTCGTCGACAACAGAGCGAAGTTCTTTCGCCTTCATTTCGGTTGTTTCAATTTTGCCGTTCAGGATCAGACTGGTAGCCATATTGCGAAGCATCGCTTTCCGGTGGTCAGCAGTGCGTCCTAATTTACGATTCCACATAGGGGGTTCCTCCTTTACTTGCGATTAGTCGTATGATTTGAAGCTCAGACCCAATTCGTAAATCTTGTCTTTGACTTCTTTTAATGATTTTTTACCCAGATTCCGGACTCGCATCATTTCTTCTTCAGAACGCTGCGTCAGCTCTTCGACGGTCTGGATGCCAGCCCGTTTCAAACAGTTGTAAGAACGGACGGACAGATCCAGATCTTCGATCGCCATGGACTGCATGTTCTTCGGGGATTCCCCGTTGACATCCTTCATCACGGATTCCATATCCGCAACGGACTCGTTGACATGGGTCAGAAGATCGAGATGATCGATCAGAATCTTAGAGCCCAGCGCCAGCGACATCTGCGGCGTAATCGAACCGTTGGTCCAGATTTCAAAAATCAGGCGGTCGTACTTCGCATCCTGACCGACACGCGTCGGTTCAACATTATACGAAATCCGATCGATCGGGGTATAAATTGAATCGGTATATACCGTTCCGATACCCTGAGAAGATCCCTGGTACAAGGCTTTGTTTCCATCAGCGCTGATGTAGCCGCGGCCATTGCGGGCCTTCAGCTCCATTTCCAGCGTAGCGCCTTCTTCCAGATGCGCGATTTCCAGATCTTTGTTCAATACTTCCACACCCGTCGGGCAGATAATATCGCCCGCGGTCACGGTCATTGGGCCTTTTGCGGCAATTCGTAAGGTATAGGATTCATCGTTATCAATCTTCATGATCAGATTTTTGATATTCAGAATCATCATCGTGACGTCTTCTTCAACGCCAGGAATGGATGTAAACTCATGGTAAACACCCTCGACCTTAATCGAGTACACCGCAGCTCCCGGTAACGAGGAGAGTAAAACACGTCTGAGAGCATTACCAAGGGTAGTGCCGAAGCCTCTTTCAAGAGGTTCTACAACGAATTTTCCATAATGGTCAGATTCAACATATTCTTTGACTTCAAACTTTGCGCGTTCAAATTTTTGCATAACCATTTCCCTCCTCAATTAGGTTATTAACCACGTGGCCGCTTCGGTGGACGGCATCCATTGTGCGGAATCGGAGTCACGTCGTTGATGACCGTGATTTCTAAGCCTGCTGTCTGTAAAGAACGAACAGCCGCTTCACGTCCAGGTCCTGGACCCTTAACGTTGACTTCGACAACCTTCATGCCGTGATCGACAGCAGCCTTGCCGGCAGCTTCGCCTGCCATCTGAGCGGCAAACGGTGTAGATTTACGAGAACCCTTGAAGCCTAATGCACCCGCGCTGGACCAAGCGATGGCATTTCCGCTTTCATCGGTAATCGTAACGATTGTATTGTTAAATGTTGAATGAATATGTGCAACGCCCCGAGCGACATTCTTGCGGACACGACGCTTGCGGCTTGTCTGTTTCACTTTTGCCATTGACTACTATCCTCCCGCTTATTTCTTCTTATTCGCTACTGTACGACGCGGTCCTTTGCGTGTACGAGCGTTAGTTTTGGTGCGCTGTCCGCGGACAGGCAGTCCTTTACGATGACGAACACCGCGGTAGCAGCCGATTTCCATCAAACGCTTGATGTTCAGCTGGGTTTCCCGGCGCAGATCGCCTTCAACTTTGATCTGGTCGACTTCCTGACGGATTGCGTTGACCTGATCGTCAGTCAGATCCTTAACACGGATATCTTCGCTGATTCCGCATTTCTTCAGGATCGTTTTTGCTGTGGAGCTGCCGATTCCGTAGATATAAGTTAAGGATACCACTACGCGCTTGTCGCGTGGGATATCGATTCCTGCAATACGAGCCATATCTCTCTAATTCCTCCTAGTTTCCTTGACGCTGTTTGTGCTTAGGGTTTTCACAAATAACCATAACGCGGCCTTTGCGCTTGATGATGCGGCACTTATCGCATATTGGTTTGACAGATGGTCTTACTTTCATGCGTTTTTCCTCCTGTAGACTATTTGTGTCTAAATGTAATACGCCCACGTGTTAAATCATACGGTGAAATTTCAACGGTAACCCGATCTCCCGGTAAAATGCGAATGTAATGCATACGGATTTTACCAGAAACGTGAGCTAAAATGGTGTGACCGTTGGCGAGCTTCACCTTAAACATTGCATTGGGAAGCGTATCTTCTACTATCCCATCAATTTCAATGACATCCTGTTTGCCCATAAACTGAATCTTCCTCCTCATCTGGATTGATTGTCAGAATTTCATACCCGTCATGCGTAATGACGATCGTATGTTCGTAATGTGCTGCCAGAGAGCCGTCTTTGGTAACGACTGTCCAGTCATCAGCCAACACCCGTGTGTGCGGCTTGCCTGCGTGAACCATCGGTTCAATCGCGAACGTCATGCCTTCTTTTAAAAGAATGCCTTTGCCCGGCGTTCCGAAATTAGGGATCGCAGGTTCTTCGTGCAGGTGCGTGCCGATTCCATGACCTGTATAATCGATTGGCACTGAATATCCGTGCGCTTCAACAAAAGAGCCGATGGCGTGCGAAATATCACTTAAACGATTCCCAGGTTTTGCCTGTTTTAAACCTATAAATAGAGATTGACGTGTAACTTCCATCAAGCGTACCGCATCCTCGCTGACGCGGCCGACGGAAAACGTCCACGCGGCGTCCCCATGATAGCCTTTATAACAAGCTCCGATGTCAATGGAAATGAGATCTCCGTCTTTCAGCACAGTCTGATCTGGAATTCCATGAACCAGCACTGAGTTGACCGAAGTGCAGATAGACGCAGGAAAGCCCCCGTACCCTTTAAAGGACGGTGAGGCTCCCTGTTCCCGGATCACTTTCTCAGCAATCCTGTCCAGCTGTTTAGTAGTGACTCCCGGTGCGATTGCAGCGGCCACTGCCGCGCGGGCAAGCGCTACAATCTTCCCGGCTTGCTTCATCGTTGCGATTTCTCGCTGCGACTTGGCAGAGATCATTTCACGTTCTCCAATGCCGCGGCGACATCATTCCACACCTCATCAATTGAACGGGTGGCATTGATATCGACGACCAGTCCCTTTTCACGATAGTAATCCAGAACCGGTTTGGTATTCTTTTCATGCTCGTTGAGCCGAACACGAAGTTGTTCCTCTGTATCATCAGCACGCTGAATGAGCGGAGAACCGCAGACATCACAAATCCCCTCCACCTGACTTGGGTGGTTGCGGACATGATAGATCGCGCCGCAGTTCTTGCACATACGGCGGCCTGTGATGCGATCGGCCAGAGTTTCAAACTCCACTACTAAGTTTATAACAATTTCCACTGGTTTGGCAATTTCTTTTGACAAATTTTCAAAAGATTTTGCCTGAATCAGGGTTCTTGGATAGCCATCCAACAGATAACCGACTTGACAGTCCGGCTCTTTCAGCCGATCTGCGACCATTGCGACCGTAATTTCATCCGGTACGAGCTTGCCGGCATTCATGTACTCCTGAGCTTTTTTTCCTAATTCCGTACCCTCTTTGATGTTGGCGCGGAACATATCCCCTGTGGAGATATGCGGTACTTTGAAGTTTTCAAGAATTTTTGCCGACATTGTCCCCTTGCCGCTTCCGGCGGGTCCCATGATCAGAATGTTCATTCTCACTCACCTCTTATTTTTGAATAAAACCGCGGTAGGATTTCTGGGTCATCTGCCCTTTGAGCTGACTCATCGTTTCCATAGCCACACCGACAACGATGATAATTCCGGTTCCGCCCATCGAAACAGAGGACGGCAGGCTTGTCACCATCGGCAGGACATACGGAAGCAGAGCGATAAACACTAAGAAGATCGCGCCCAGAACTGTGATCCGGTTGAGAACCTTGGATAAGTATTCCTTCGTTTCCGTACCCGGACGAATACCCGGAATATAGGTTCCGGATTTGCCGAGATTTTCTGCAATCTTCTCCGGATCCACCTGTAAATTGGTATAGAAGAAGGTAAACAGAACAATCAGCACCGCATAGATGCAAAGGCCTAACGGCTTCTGCAGCGACAGGATATTATTCAGAGTGGTTGTGAAACTGTTAGCCTCAAAGAAACTCATGATCGTCAGCGGCGCCGTCATGATCGCCGAAGCGAAGATAACCGGAATGACGCTGGCAGAGTTGATTTTGAGCGGCAGATACGTCATATCGTTGCGGCCCTTGGTCATGGAGCTGGATGTGTACTGAACCGGAATCTTTCGTGTTGCCAGCTGCATGAAGACAACCAGCACGATGATCAGCAAGTACATTAACACATACAGCATAAATGTCAGGATGCCGTTAAACATCGCCGTGTTGTTCGTCGTGTCTACCAATGTATTGAAGACCTGAATGAACTGGAACGGAATGTTGGCAACGATACCCGCAAAGATGATGATGGAAACGCCGTTTCCGATCCCCTTCGCCGAGATTTGATCACCGACCCATAACAGGAACATCGTGCCTGCCGTCAGAACCGTCGCTACATACAAATAAGTAGAAACGCCGGCGCCGGACAGAATGCCGTAGCTCTTGTCAAAGGCATAAACCATCGTAAAGGCCTGAATAAACGCTAAGACCACACCCATATAACGTGTGATCTTATCCATTTTCATGCGTCCCTGCTGACCCGATTTCGCCATTTCCGTCAACGCCGGAATGACATCCATCGACATCAGCTGGATGATGATCGAAGCGGTGATGTACGGTGTAACGCCTAAGGCGAATACCGACAGACGCTGTAAGGCGCCGCCGCCCAGCAAGTTCATCATTCCTAAGATGGAATTGTCAGCAATGCCGGCGGTCAGCGCGGTCGCATCCACCCCGGGAACCGGAATTCCGGAACCCAGACGGTAGATGAACAGCATGGCCAGAGTAAAGAAGATCTTAGTCCGGATTTCTTTATTCTTGAACAGACTGGTAAAGGTCTGGATCATGTTAGATCACCTCTACTTTTCCGCCTGCTTTTTCAATTGCTTCTACAGCTGATTTAGAGAATTTATTGGCTTTGACCGTCAGCTTCTTTTCCAGTTCGCCAACGCCCAGAATCTTTACGCCGTCCAGTTCTTTACGAACTAAGCCTGCCTGCTTCAGCAGTTCAGGAGTCACCTCAGTGCCGTCTTCAAACCGGTTCAGCAGTTCGATGTTGACAATCGAGAATTCCTTACGGGTAAAGTTTGTAAATCCACGCTTCGGCAGACGACGCCAGATCGGTGTCTGACCGCCTTCAAAGCCCAGTGCGACTCCGCCGCCGGAACGAGCGTTCTGGCCCTTGGAACCCTTGCCTGCGGTTTTGCCCCATCCAGAGCCATGACCGCGGCCGATTCTCTTCGAGTTACGACGTGCACCTTCTGTGTATTTCAGTTCATGTAATTTCATATAAGCTGCCTCCCGTCTAACTTAGCGAATTTCCTGCGGCTTCTTCTCACGCAGTTTGCTAACGCTTTCGATCGTTTTCAGTTCTTTCAGACCGGCAACGGTGGCATGAACCATGTTGATCGGAGTCCGGGAACCGATGCACTTGGACAGAACGTCGCTGACGCCTGCCAGTTCCAGAACCGCACGGACAGCGCCGCCGGCGATAACGCCGGTACCTTCTGCAGCCGGTTTCAGGAACACTTCACCTGCGCCATAAACGCCTGTGACAGCATGCGGGATCGTGGAGCCATTGTTTACCAGAGGAACTCTGAACAGATTCTTCTTGGCATTTTCACTGGCCTTCTTAATTGCATCAGGAACTTCGTTAGCCTTTCCTGTGCCATAGCCTACGCGGCCTTTTTTGTCACCAATGACGACCAGGGCGGCAAAGCGGAAACGACGTCCACCTTTAACAACCTTGGTTACTCGGTTGATGACAACAACGCGTTCTTCAAATTCTTTATCGCGTTCAACTCTTCTTGGTTTACGTTCCATTCAGCGAGCCCTCCTAGAATTTCAGTCCGGCCTCTCTGGCAGCATCGGCCAGGGCCTGGACACGTCCGTGATAAACATAACCTCCACGGTCAAATACAACTTCTGTAATGTTCTTAGCTAAAGCACGCTTCGCCAGTTCGGTTCCGACTGTCTTTGCGGCTTCGATGTTTCCGCCGTTTTCCAGCTTCAGATCCACGCTGCTGCAAGCCACCAACGTTGTGCCGTTGACATCGTCGATGATCTGGCAGTGGATATGGCTGTTAGAACGGAAGACGTTCAGGCGTGGGCGTTCCGGAGTTCCGCTGATCTTTGTACGGACACGAATGTGACGACGAATTCTTTCATCATTTTTAGATACTTTCTTAAGCATTGTTCACTCTCTCCTTTCCCACTATTTCTTACCAGCCGTCTTGCCTTCTTTACGACGGACATGTTCGCCTTTATAGCGAATACCTTTACCCTTGTAAGGTTCAGGTTTCTTTGTAGCACGGACAACCGCAGCGAATTCGCCGACGCGCTGCTTGTCAATGCCGGAAACTTTAATTTCCGTTGCGGACGGACATTCAACTTTCAGGCCTTCCTCAATCTCGAATTCAACCGGATGAGAGAAGCCGACGTTCAATGTCAGCTTGTTGCCGCTGACAGCGGCACGGAAGCCGATACCGACAACTTCCAGTTCACGGGTGAAGCCCTCAGAAACGCCGACGACCATGTTGTGCAGCAGCGCGCGGGTTGTCCCGTGCAGCTGTTTGATCTGCTTGATATCGTTCGGACGAACGACTTTGATTTCATTGCCGTTGACATCGATCTGCATGTTTTCGTTAAACTGACGTGTTAAAGTACCCTTAGGTCCTTTGACCGTCACCTCATTGCCAGCCGCAACCGTGATTTCAACACCGGCTGGAATGGTAATCGTTTTATTACCGATACGTGACATTGTTTTCTATTCCTTTCTCTAACACGCTTACCATACGTAGGCGATGACTTCGCCGCCCGTATGCTTCGCTCTTGCTTCTTTATCCGTCATCATCCCCTGCGAGGTCGAGATGATCGCGATGCCTAAACCATTCAGGACACGAGGGATCGAGCCGCTCTTGGCATAGACGCGTAAGCCCGGCTTCGAGATACGCTTAATGCCGCTGATAACTTTTTCGTTATTCGGGCCGTATTTCAAAGTGACTGTAATCTTCTTTTCTGCAGCGGTTTCACCTGTGACTGCATAATTCAGGATAAATCCTTCATTCTTCAGGATCTTCGCAATTTCAACCTTCTGCTTGCTTGCCGGAATTTCAACGGCTTCGTGACGTGCCTGAATACCATTACGGATTCTTGTCAGCATATCTGCGATAGGATCAGTCATATTCATCATTGCTTTTTCCTCCTTCCGTATCCTTACCAGCTTGCCTTCTTGACTCCCGGAATCTGACCCTTATAGGCTAATTCGCGGAAGCAGATGCGGCAGACTTTGTACTTGCTTAAGACCGAGTGCGGACGTCCACAACGTTCGCAGCGCGTATATTCTCTGACTTTGTACTTCTGAGGACGCTGCTGCTTAATTTTCATTGATGTCTTTGCCATGGTTGTTGTCCTCCTTATTTCGCAAACGGCATGCCCATACCTGCCAGCAATGCCTTTGCTTCTTCATCAGTATTGGCTGTCGTTACGATAACGATATCCATACCGCGTACTTTGCTTACTTTATCAAAGTTAATTTCCGGAAAAATAATCTGTTCTTTCACGCCCAGCGTGTAGTTGCCACGACCGTCGAACGCCGTTGTGCTGACGCCGCGGAAGTCGCGGACACGCGGCAGGGAAATGTTGAACAGTTTGTCCAGGAATTCATACATGTGTTCACCGCGCAGGGTGACCTTGCAGCCAATCGGCATGCCTTCACGCAGCTTGAAGTTCGCAATCGACTTCTTCGCTTTGGTGATGACCGGCTTCTGGCCTGCCAGCTGAGTCAGTTCGGCAACAGCTTCATCCAGTGCCTTCGGGTTAGCGATCGCATCGCCGACACCCATGTTGATGACGACTTTTTCGATCTTCGGGCACTGCATGACAGAGCTGTAATTGAACTGCTTCATCAGAGATTCAATGACTGTCTTCTGGTATTTTTCAACAAGACGGTTCATTATTTCTTACCTCCCTTGACGACGTTGCCGGATTTCTTGAATACGCGGACCTTTTCGCCCTTTTCGACCTGAAAGCCGATCCGGCTGGCTGTTTTGGCTTTGGAATCATACGCCATGACATTGGATACATGAATCGGAGCTTCCTTTTCGATGATCCCTCCGTCCGGGTTAGCCTGAGTCGGCTTCAGGTGCTTCTTCATCAGATTGACACCCTCAACGATGACTTTGTTCTCTTTCGGCATAACAGCCAGAACTTCGCCGATCGTTCCCTTGTAATGTCCAGTGATGACTTTTACTTTATCGCCTTTTTTAATTTTCATCTCAAGCCACCTCCTATAAAACTTCTGGTGCCAAAGAAACAATCTTCATGAAGTCTTTGTCACGCAGTTCTCTTGCAACAGGTCCGAAAATACGGGTTCCTCTTGGTGTGTTGTCGTCCTTAATGATAACCGCTGCATTGTCATCAAACTTGATGTAGCTGCCGTTTTCACGACGGATGCCGTAACGAGTCCGGACGATGACCGCCTTAACGACGTCGCCCTTCTTTACAGTTCCGCCAGGAGCTGCTGTCTTGACCGAGCAGACGATGATATCGCCGATGTTCGCTCTTTTGCGCTTGCTGCCGCCCAGGCAACGGATGACTAATAATTCCTTAGCACCGGTGTTGTCCGCGACATTTAATCTACTTTCATTCGTAATCATTGTCAGTTCCTCCTTGTGCTATTAAAGAATTACAGCCTTTTCGACGATCTTAACCAGGCGGAAACGCTTGGTTGCGGATAACGGGCGGGTTTCCATGATTTCTACGATATCACCGATCTTCGCCTCATTGTTTTCATCATGTGCTTTGAATTTCTTTGAATATTTAATACGCTTCGAATAAAGCGGATGACTCTTGCTGGTTGCTACCTCAACCGTAATGGTCTTGTCCATCTTATCAGAAACGACTTTTCCGCGTAATACTTTACGGTTTGATCTTTCCATGACCAGTTATCCTCCTTATTTCGCCTCACTGAGTTCGCGCTCAGTGATGACAGTCTTGATGCGAGCGATCGTCTTGCGAATTTCCTTCATGCGGGAAGGATTCTCCAGCTGGCCGGTAGCTTGCTGGAAACGCAGGTTGAACAGCTCTTCTTTTAAAGATTCAATTTCCTGAAGTAATTCAGTATTGCTCTTATCACGAATTTCCTTAACGTTCATTTCCTATTCCTCCTCGCCTCGGCGCACAAACTTGCACTTGACCGGCAGCTTATGAGCTGCCAAGCGCAGAGCTTCACGCGCGGTTTCTTCATCGACGCCGCCGACTTCAAACAGGACACGGCCTGGCTGAACTACGGCTACCCATCCTTCAGGTGCGCCTTTACCGGAACCCATTCGGACTTCCAGCGGTTTCTTCGTAATCGCCAGATGCGGGAAGATTTTGATCCAAACCTGACCGCCACGCTTCATGTAACGAGTCATGGCGATACGTGCCGCTTCAATCTGACGGTTGCTGACGTATGCGCCGGAGTAAGCAATTAATCCGTATTCACCGAATACGATCTCACGTCCGGCCTTAGAGCGACCCTCGTAACTCTGACGATGAGGTCTTCTATATTTTGTTCGATTAGGCATTAACATGATTACTTACCTCCTTCAACGGTTCCTTCCGCCTTTGGCGCAGCTGCTTTAGCTTCGGCATTGCGGCTGTTGTTATTGTTGCGGTTGCCGCGGCGGTCATTTCGTCCGCCACGCCGGCGATCGCGGCCCTGAGGCATTTTCGGTGCTTCTGGTTCCTGAACCATCTGGCCCGGCAGAACCTCACCGCGGCAGATCCAGACCTTAACGCCCAGTTTGCCGTAAGTGGTCATCGCTTCAACGATTGCGAAGTCGATGTCTGAACGCAGGGTATGCAGAGGAACGACGCCCTCAGAATAACCTTCGCTGCGCGCGATATCCGCGCCGCCTAAACGGCCGGAAACCAGGGTACGGATACCCTTAGCGCCTGCCCGCATCGTCTTCTGAATCTGACGCTTCTGGCAAGTTCTGAACGAAGCACGCTGTTCCAGCTGCTCAGCGATAGCGCGGGCAACCAGATGTGCATCCAGATCCGGATTGGCAACTTCAACCACTTTGATGTGGATCTGCTTGCCGTTGCACATTTTCTGCAGCTTCTTCTTTAAGATTTCAATGCTCTCACCGTTGCTGCCGATGATCACGCCCGGGCGCGCGGCACGGATGATGATCTCAACACGGTTCTTAGAGCGTTCGATTTCGATTCTGGAAACGTAAGCCGCATGCAGTTCCTTAAACAGGAATTCACGGATTTTGACGTCTTCCATCAACAGGGTGCCGTAATCTTTTTCAGCATACCATCTGGATTCCCAGTCGCGGATGACGCCGACACGCATTCCAATTGGACTAACTTTCTGACCCATGAGAGTACCTCCTACCGTTCTTCAACCACAACAGTAATGTGGCTGGTGCGCTTTAAAATCTGAGCGGCGTTGCCCTTTGCCCGAGGCATGAATCGCTTCATCGTAATTCCCTCATCGGCATAGCACGCTTTAACATACAATTTCGATTCATCCAGCTGATGATTGTTGACCGCATTGGCAACGGCTGATTTCAGCACTTTTCCAACTGCATCGGCAGCGTGGTTCGGTGTGAACTTCAGGATTGCTTCCGCTTCTTTTGCATCTTTGCCTCTGACTAAATCCAGAACAAGTCTGACTTTGCGAGGGGCGATGCGGACAGTTTTCGCTGTTGCTTTGACTTCCATTGTGGCACCTCCTACGCTTTCTTGTCGTCGCCATGACCGCCAAATTTGCGGGTTGGGACGAATTCGCCAAGTTTATGGCCGACCATATCTTCTGTGACATAGACAGGGACATGTTCCTTACCGTTGTAAACCGCGAACGTATGTTCAACGAACTGCGGGAAAATAGTGGAACGGCGAGACCATGTTTTGATGACTTCTTTCTTGCCTGACGCGTTCAGCTTTTCCACTTTTTTCATTAAATGGTCATCACAGAACGGTCCTTTTTTCAAACTACGACTCATTTTAGCTTCCTTCCTTTCGTTTACTTACCGTTGCGGCGGCGAGTGATCAATTTAGTAGACGCCTTTTTGGCTTTGCGGGTCTTGACGCCCATAGCTTTCTTGCCCCATGGAGTCATTGGTGACTTACGGCCAACCGGAGTTCTGCCTTCACCACCGCCATGCGGGTGATCATTCGGGTTCATAACAGAACCGCGGACTGTCGGACGAATGCCCAGCCAGCGGGAACGTCCAGCCTTACCTAAATTGACCAGGCTGTGATCTTCATTGCCGACTGTGCCGATGGTTGCGCGGCAGTTGCTCAGAACCTTGCGGACTTCGCCGGAAGCCAAACGCAGGATTGTGTAGCGGCCTTCAGAGCCCAGAATCTGTGCGGAAACACCCGCGGAGCGAGCCAGCTGTCCGCCCTTGCCCGGCTTCAGTTCAACGTTGTGAACGAAAGTACCTTCAGGGATGTTGCGCAGTTCCATAGCGTTGCCGACTTTGATATCGACGGCTTCACCGGAAACGATGGTCTGTCCAACCTGCAGCCCCTTCGGAGCCAGGATGTAGCGCTTTTCACCGTCTGCATAGTTCAGCAGCGCGATGTTGGCGGAACGGTTCGGATCGTACTCGATCGTTGCGACCTTAGCCGGAATGTTGTCTTTATTCCGCTTGAAGTCGATGACACGATACTGACGTTTGTGTCCGCCGCCCTGATGACGGGTTGTGATCCGACCGGTGTTGTTGCGGCCGCCCTTTTTGGACAGCGGTTCAAGCAGCGAGCGTTCTGGAGAAGTCGATGTGATTTCTTCAAAGCTCAGGCTTGACATACCACGACGGCCTGGAGTCGTCGGTTTATATTTCTTAATCGCCATTGGATTTAGTCCTCCTTACGCATTTTTCCGGAAATAGCGTGTTCTTCCGATATGTTTTTCAGCTTATTCAGAGAATAAGTTGATATCCTGTCCTTCCGGCAGCTTGACCACTGCTTTGCGGACAGCGCTCGTCTTGCCGACGTATTTGCCCATTCTCTTTGTCTTCGGCTTGCAGTTCAGGATGTTGACCTGTTCAACCTTAACACCGAAGATTTCTTCAACAGCCAAACGAACCTGTGTCTTGTTTGTGCCTTTAGCAACCTCAAACGTGATCTTGTTGTCGGTGTCCATCAGCTTCATCGTCTTTTCTGTGATGATCGGGCGGATAATGATATCTCTAGCGTTACTCATTATGCGAATACCTCCCCAGCTTTGTTGGCAGCCGCTTCCGTCATGACCAGCTTCGCAGCGTTGGCAATGTCGAAGGCGTTCAGTTCTTCAACTGTCAATAAGGCAGCGTTTGGAATATTGCGCAGCGACATGAAGGCATTGTCGAAGTCCTCGGCGATATCCGCTACAAACAGCGTCTTGCCTTCAAACTTGAATGCGTCCATCACTTTGACAAATTCCTTTGTTTTGATCGCGTCAAACTTCAGCGCATCGACAACAACCAAGTTGTTTTCAATGACCTTTTCAGAAAGCAGCGATCTCAGAGCCAGCCGGCGAACCTTGCGGTTCAGACGGTAAGCATAGCTGCGCGGTGTAGGACCGAAAGCGATGCCGCCGCCTCTCCACTGCGGAGCACGGATGGAACCCTGACGGGCACGGCCTGTGCCCTTCTGACGCCAAGGCTTCTTGCCGCCGCCGCTGACTTCGTGACGGCTCTTGGTGTCATGCGTACCCTGACGCATATTCGCGCGCTGCATGATGAGCGCGTCAAACATGACCTGCTGATTAGGTTCAATGCCGAATACAGCCTCAGCCAGTTCGATTTCACGAATCTCTTTAGCTTCCAGGTTATATACATTTAACTTTGGCATCTGTTATTCCTCCTCTTTTGCTTCTTCGGAATAGCTGATCAGATCTTTGGCCGAAACAGCAGCTGTTCCTTTGACGGATGACTTAACAACAACCAGTCCGCGCTTCGGTCCCGGAACATTGCCCTTGACCAGCATGTAGTTGTTTTCAACATCAACCTTGATGATTTCCAGATTCTGAGTCGTTATGGTGTAGCCACCTTCCTGGCCCGCTCCGGCTGTTCCTTTTTCAATCCGGCCGTTGTTTCGTCCGGTTGTTGCCAGAGAACCGATATGCCGCATATTTTTCGATCCGCCGTGTGTCTTCGGACCCATTGTCGCGTTGTTTCTGACGATCGTACCGTTGTAGCCGCGGCCCTTGCTGGTGCCGGTTACATCGACGATCTCACCCGCTGCGAACAGATCAACCTTGACTTCGTTGCCGACTTCCAGATTCATCATTTCCGCTCCGCGGATTTCGCGGACAAACCGCTTCGCTGCAGTCGATGCCTTGGCAGCATGACCCTTTTCAGCTTTGTTGGAACCCTTTTCGCTCAGATCTTCAAATCCCAGCTGAACAGCTTCGTAGCCATCGTTTTCCAGGGTTTTCTTCTGCAGCACTACGTTCGGCAGTGCTTCAACGACTGTGACAGGAATCAATACGCCATCCGTAGTGAATACCTGCGTCATGCCAAGTTTACGTCCTAAAATACCTTTCATGATGTCACCTCCACTGTCCTTACAGCTTGATCTCGATGTCGACGCCGCTCGGCAGTTCCAGACGGCTTAATGCGTCAATGGTTTCTGCAGTCGGTCCGACGATCTCGATCAAACGCTTATGTGTTCTGATTTCAAACTGTTCACGGGAATCTTTGTACTTGTGGACAGCTCTCAAAATGGTTACCACCTGCTTCTCAGTCGGCAGGGGTACAGGTCCGACGACTTTCTTTGCGCCGTGTTCCTGAGCAGCCTTAACGATCTTTTCGCTGGCTGTATCCAGGATTCTGTGTTCGTAAGCTTTTAAACGAATTCTTACGCTGTTTTTTGCCATGAAATCTTCCTCCTTCATTTCATCCGCCTTTACGGCAGATTCGCTCGGTGTGAATTCCCCGGTCTTCACGCTTAGCTGGCGCTATCGTGACAACGCCGATCAGCGTGCCGGCAACCTCCCACGTCCATGCGAATGCTTCGCTATTATAGCACTCAAAAACAGGCAATGCAACACTTTTTTCAAAAAAGTTAAAAAGTTAGAAAAACGGCTTCAGATCAAGCTCTTTTCCACTTTTGAAAATCATAGATTTCCTTGCTTTCATAGCAACGAAGATCAGCGTGCCAAAGTCCTGTCCTGTTCCGTCCGCAGACTTTATTTCTTACTTTATTGCTTCTATATTTCACTGTTTTTTGCTCATTTTCGCAACATTTCTCGTATGTCAGCGCTTACATTAAGGGGAAATTCGACATTTCATTCCGGTCAGGATCGGATTCCATTCCCCACAAGCCAAAATTTATATTATAATAAGGATACTTTCCAGGAGGATACCGGTATGTTTGAATTTCTGAAATTAAAAAAGCAGGAACCGCACCGCACCGTCGTTGTCGCGCTGCATGGATTTGGCCGGCGCCGGACCGATGAGTTTCTGCCGCTTAAAAATTTTCTTGCGGAAAAGAAGATCGAGCTGATCCTGCCGGAGCTGTTTAATCCGCGCAACCCCCAGGACGTCGATCCGCAGAAATGGATTCAGCGGGCGGAGGAAGTGGTTGACGAGCTGACAGCGCAGAACGCCGACGTCATTCTGATCGGATTTTCCATGGGCGGCGTCATCGCCGCGCATCTGGCGGCTGTCAAACCGGTGAAGAAGCTGATCCTGCTGGCGCCAGCCTTCAATTATATCAATGTCGGCAACGCTGCAGATTTGATCACCGGCTGGTTCAGCAGTCCCAATAAAAAAGAACAGCCCGATGATTATCCGCCGCTGCCCTCTGATTTCACTTCTGTCTTTATGAATGTTGTCGATCTGTTGAAACAGGATGCCGTCTTGGTGGAATGTCCGGTCATGATCCTGCATGGCACGGAAGATGAAACGATTACCGTTTCTTCCAGCCGTAAGATTTATAAGAAGATCCCGGCCGCACAGAAAGGCTTAATTCTGCTGGAAGGGGTAGGCCATGCAATTCTGGATGATCCGGCCTATGCCTCCATGGCACTCCATACGATCGCGGCGTTTATTGACGGTCAGATCCATTTTTAAGCAAACCCCTCTATTCTCAGTTTTCGACACTTTCCTGCCCTTAAACGAATTTAACATTGTTTTACCCGACTTTTCATCCCGATCCTAAATAAAGAAAGACTGCAAGGAAATTGGACTTGGCTTCTGCCGGATCCCTTCGTTTCGGTCTTTCTTTTTAATTCCCTTTTTAGCCTGTCTTTAGAGCTGCGGCCGTTTGGCACTGCGCCAGTAGGCCCATGCTGCAGCGGCTGAAAGTGCGAAGGCACCCGCGCTCAGCATAAACGGAAACAACATATTCAGATCATAAACAATTCCCGCAGCCAGCGAGCCGAGAACATTGCCCATCGATTTAATCGCATTGAATAAACCGGTGATGATTCCGACTTCATTATTTTTTCGCCCTTCCACCGACAAAGCCTGCGTAATCGGCTGATATACCGCATTGGCCGTAAAGAACGCCAGATTCATGGCGATAAACAGCGTCAGATTCCCCGGAATCAGCGCTCCGGCTGCCGTCAGCGCGCACAATGCCAAAACTACGATCAGCGACTTCTTGGCATCGGTACGGCGGATAATCCACAGGTTGATTGAGAAATTGGCGATCAGTCCGATGACGCCAATGACCGCTTTGATCAAACCATTATAAATTGGCTTAAAATCCAGCTCGGCCTTTAAGAAATAGTTGAAGGCATTTTCATGACAATTGGTAGCGAAGCCGGTCAGAAACACAACGATCAAAAACAGAATCATGACCGTGCTCATCAGACTGCGGGCACTGGCGAAGGAATTGAACGGATTCACCGTTTTCAGCAGTTCACGGGGCTTGACGGTCTGCGGGTCCACAATGGAATCTTCCACAAAGAACGCTGTTCCCAGCCCCAACAGAATCATCCAGGCCGCCTGAACATTAAACGCTAACTGAAAATGAATTGTTCCCAACACCCCGCCCAACAGATAACCCACAGCCAGCGACACAGACTGCATCGCGGTGTAGACTGCCAGATTGGAGGCCTGTTTGGAAGGTTCGCTGACGTCGATCACATACGCCATGGTCGCAACGATCGCCCCGCCGGAAAAGGCCCCGGCCGCCCCGCGCGAAATCAGCACGGCCAGCTCACTCGCAGAAAAGCCCAGGCTCAGCTGCGCCAGGCCATAACACACGCAGGAAATCGTAAACACTTTGACCCGGCCGATGTGATTGCTGAACTCACCCCAGAAAACCGAAGTTAAAAATGAAAAGAAGCACATGACGGCCATGGATGTTCCGAAAATCCGCGATGGAAGTTCCATTGCCGTATACAATGTCGGCGTCACCGGATGATGAAAATTCATTCCTATCCCCAACAGCACCGTGATCACCATCATCCTGAAAACCGATTTCTTTTTTGTCATCCTTGCATCCCCCTCACGACTTCTCTATAATACAAGTTAAACCCAGGTTGAAGTCAAGATGAAAGAGGGAAAGTTATGAATTATTCGATCAAAGAAATTTCCGCACGGCTCAATATTCCAGCCTCCACGCTGCGCTATTATGAAAAACGTGGGATTATTGGCCCGTTAGCGCGCCGGACCGGTGTTCGCGTGTTTTCCGAAGAGGATCTCAAGCTGCTGCAGATCGTCCAGTGTCTGAAAAAGACCGGAATGCCGATTGAGGAAATCCGCCAGTTTGCCGAGCTGATCCGCCAGGGCGATGCAACGCTCAGTCAGCGCGCCGATTTGTTCGAGCATCACAAGGCACAGATTGAGCATCAGATTGAACAGTTGCAGGAAAACCTCGCTGTGCTGGAGAGGAAAATGAAAATATTCAGCACTCCTTCGGCAAAATAAACAAATCCCGTCTGGCATGATCTACAGGCGGGATTTATTTTTTGATGGATGAATCCGGGAGGGGATGATCTTTGCGGTAATCACACAATGCCTGTTTGGCCTGGCAGCTGCCGGCTTGATAACTGGCGCAGGCCGCGCAGCCCCGGTGTTTTTTCGAGCGCAGCCGAATCAGACAGTACACGGTCCACAAACCGATCACGCCCACGACTAGAAACGTTGGCATAAGATCCCCACCTTTCTTTTCCTTATTATATCCGGATGCGGACAAAGAATAAATAGAAATGCCTGCTAGGGATTACGACATCTGAATCAATGACACATCCGGTTAATCCACGTCTTTATTTCCATCCTCGCTTTTCCCATTCCGCTTCTTTATCCAGGCGGCAAAATCGCTTGCTTCACGAGGACAAAAAATCGAGGGAAGCAAGTCCCCTCGATGAAATGAATTTATCCGTGCCGGACCGGATGGTCCTGGCGGTATGCGCTGACCAAGGGATTCTCGACAGCATCACTATGACAAATTCCGTCCATGCCGCAGCCGCTGCAGCCGCCTTTACAGGACGAACCAGAGCTGCGGTGTTCCCGAATCAGACTGCGGATCGCAAGCAGACAAACGCCCGCGACAAGCATCAGGACCAGACTTTGTCCCAACAGACTTTGAATTTCAGGCTGCATTGTTTCTCCTTTCCGCCCTTCGACTTAGATCTTCGCGGTTTCCTTAAGCTCCACCTGCAGCGTCTTGCTTTCCTTGTACGGCCGGATTAAAAGGTAAATCAATCCCGCCAGCAGCACAGCCGCCACGACCGTGAACAAGCTCAGCGGCACCTCGCCGGTAAGGAAGCCGCCGATCTGATAGACGATCATCGCCGCGGCATACGCGAAGCCGCACATGTAGCCGATCGCTCCGACGGTCCACTTCGGATTGTTCATTTCGCGTTTGATCGCCCCCATCGCAGCGAAGCACGGCGCGCATAGCAGATTGAAAATCATAAAGCTGTACGCCGACAGCGCGGTAAAGTCCGCAGCGACGAATGTCCAGATTTCATTGCCGGCTTCACTCAATTCACCGCTGTAATGATACAGCACCGCAAACGTATTGACGACTTCCTCCTTTGCGATCAGACCGGTCATCGTCGCCACGGTCGCTTTCCAGCCCATATCGCCGATCCAGCCCAGCGGATAGAAGATCCACGCTACCGCATTGCCGATCAGTGCCAACAAGGATTGATTGTTATCCTCTACCGCCTGAAATACGCCGTTGACAAAGCCATATCCCTGTAAGAACCACAAGACGATGGAGCTCAGCAGAATGATTGTACCTGCCCGCTTGATAAACGACCAGCCGCGCTCCCAAGTGCCCCGCAGCACATTCGACGCGGATGGAATGTGATAAGCCGGCAGTTCCATGACAAACGGTGCCGGATCGCCTGCGAAAAGCTTAAATTTTTTCAGCAGGATGCCGGACAGGATCACCGCCGCAACACCGATAAAGTAAGCGGATGTCGCTACCCAAGCGGAATTGTTGAACAGCGCGCCGGCGAACAGACCGATGATCGGCATCTTGGCCCCGCAGGGAATAAAGCCAGTCGTCATAATCGTCATCTTGCGGTCGCGGTCCTGTTCAATCGTTCGGGAAGCCATAATGCCCGGGACACCGCAGCCTGTCGCCACCAGCATTGGAATAAAGCTTTTGCCGCTGAGGCCAAAGCGCCGGAAGATCCGGTCCATAATGAATGCGATGCGGGCCATATATCCGATATCCTCAAGAATACACAGCAGGAAGAACAGCACAAGCATCTGCGGTACAAAGCCTAAGACCGCGCCGACTCCGGCGACAATGCCGTCCTGAATCAAACTGGCCAGCCATCCGCCAACCCCCATCGTATTCAAGAACGTTCCGACAACGCCGGGAACCCATTCGCCAAACAGAACATCATTGGCCCAATCCGTTCCCAGCGTTCCGATCGAAACCGACCAGCCGCCCATAGAAACGGCATAAACTAACGCCATCACCGCAATGAAAATCGGCAGTGCCAGCCAGCGGTTGGTGACGATGGAATCAATTTTATCAGAAACCGACATCCGTGATTTGTTTTTCTTGGCATAACATTGATGAATGATCGAACTGATATAGTTGTAGCGTTCATTCGTAATAATACTCTCGGCATCCTCATCCAGTTTGTCTTCCGCCTTTTTAATCAAAGCTTCAACATTTGGGACCGTACTCATCATCGAAGCGATTTTATCGTCGCGCTCAAACAGCTTAATCGCATAGAAACGCTGCATGGCAGAGGGAATATCGGAAGGCAGCTGAGTGATAATTTGATCCAGAACCTTTTCCACATCGGAGCTGAATCGATGCACCGGCGGCAACGCTTTTTGATTCTGCGCCAACTTGACCGCCAGCGCGGCGGCTTCCTTGATTCCGGTTTGCTTCAAGGCTGAAATCGCCACAACCTCGCAGCCCAAGGCTTCCGCCAGCGGCTGCAGGCGGATCTGATCGCCGTTTTTCTTAACGACGTCGATCATGTTGACCGCAACGACCACCGGAATTCCTAACTCCAGCAGCTGCGTAGTTAAATATAGATTGCGTTCAAGATTCGTACCGTCAACGATATTCAAAATCGCTTCCGGCCGCTCGTGAATCAGATAATTCCGGGCGACGACTTCCTCCAGCGTATAGGGAGAAAGGGAGTAAATTCCCGGCAAATCCGTAATCGTAACGTCTTTCTGATCCTTGAGCCGGCCTTCCTTCTTTTCAACCGTCACGCCCGGCCAGTTGCCCACAAACTGATTTGAACCGGTCAACGCGTTAAAAAGTGTTGTTTTCCCACTGTTCGGATTGCCGGCCAGCGCTATTTTAATTCCCATGTTCTGTTCCTCCTCGAAATTAGTCAAAGCTAACTTTTGCTCCAAAAAAGACAGGCGTTTTCGCCTTTATTCCACTTCTATCATCTGCGCGTCTGCCTTGCGCAGTGATAATTCATAACCGCGGACATTGACCTCAATCGGATCGCCCAGCGGAGCAACCTTACGCACGTACACCTGTGTGCCTTTGGTGATTCCCATATCCATAATCCGCCGTCTGACCGCACCCTCGCCATGCAGCTTCTTGACGGAAACCGTTTCTCTGACCGGAATGTCTTTTAACGTTTTCATTCTGTTCTCCTTTTTTATATCATGATCTTATTGGCCATTTCCCTGCTGATGGCAACCCGGGATTCTTTCACCTTAACGATGACGTTGCCCTGATTCTGGGAAACAAGCATAACTTCACTGCCTTCGATCAACCCCAATGAATTTAAGAAACGGCGCACCTCTTCCTTCCCGCCGATTCGTTTAACGGCGTTGATCTGTCCTGTCTGCGCCAATGTTAACGGCATCAACCTCACTCCTTTTCAAATGAAAGATCACAATCATTAGCCTAAGCTAACTTACACATTAATGTTACCTCTATCTAACTGCTATGTCAATCTCTTTTTGCATAATTTTCCTTTTATTCAGTCATTTTGCTTGACAGTTAGGATGCTGTTCCAACAATTTAGTGAAACCTGCCGGACACATCCGAATTGATTGTGCTTAACAATCCCCTCACTATGAAAAAGCAGGATTTCCGCTTTACCCTCAAGGCTTCCGGTTCCTGCTTTCGATCTTTTTTTCTATATTTCACTCATGATTTACAACAGATCAAGCAGTTCCTCAATCCGATAAATCCGCGGCAGATCCGCCTGACATTGCTGGCCAGGGTTGGAAAAAATCCAAATCGGCTGCATTCCGGCACGATACGCACCGATGATATCCGTAAAAAACGTATCTCCGACAAATGCAATTTCCTGCGGCGGCAGCTGTAACTGACGCGCGCCTTCCAGAAAGATTTCAACATCCGGTTTATGCGCCTGAAACTCACCGGAAATGATAATCACCTCAAACAAATCCGCCAGTCCGCAAAGTTCCAGCTTGCGCCGCTGCATTTTAGAGCTGCCGTTGGTCACAATCCCAACTTTATATTTCTTTTTCAGCTGTTCAATGACGGCGCGGGCCTGCGGGAAAACGACGGTATAATCGCCGAAGGTTTCTCCCCAGTCCTGACATAAGGCCTCTCTCTGCTCCTCACTTAAGCCGTATTCCTTCGCCAGCATCGAATACATATGAATCTTAGGGATTGATCCATATTCATCCCAAGTCAACAGCTTCTGAACAATATTTTCAAATTCCACCGGATCCTGCACCTGCGGAAACAGCTCAGCCACCAGTTTTCTGACCTTGGCATCCGCGGCGGCCTGCCGATCGATCAGCGTATTATCCAAGTCAAATAAAATTCCCTTAATCCCAGTTCTCATGCATTCCTCCATAGTATTGACTGCGAACCTCCAGATAGCACTCCGCATCCGTCTGATAAATATAAGGATGGATGAAATAAGTGCCGATATTGAACGTGATCGCCCCTAATACATACCATAAAAAGAAGGAAAGATCCAGCACAAACAAATCCAGCTTAATCCCCTGCGTCATTTCCTGGGAAAGCGCAAGGATCTGTTGGGGATCGAGATCCGGTTCATCTTCGGTCAAGTAGGGCACAAAACGGTAGCTGTACGATTTGACAATACCGGGAATAATCAATAATAAGGAATACAGAAAAACCTTAAGATCCCGCCAAAAGCCCGTCAGCGCAGCACGCTTCAATGCTTCCCATTGGTTAAAGCTGCGGAACACATCATTGACATTCTCCTCATCCGTTGCGGCGCGTTTAAAGTAATTCATAACCCCAAATCCCAGCGGATTGAAAACGATCAGCCGCACCAAAACCGCCACGGCCGCACTCAGCAGCGTATACATCAAAACCAGCGGACCAAACAATCTCAGCAGCGAAGACAGACCGACAACCGTTTTGCCCATCAGCGTAATCGTCATAGCGTCCAGCCATTGCGATGTCGGAACGCCAAAATTAAAATTCACTGAAAAAATCTTGAAGTTCGGTATTCCATCTGTCAGCCAGTACAAAACCAAGGCCGCCGCAAACAATTTTAAATATTTCCGGCTCAGCACCTCTTTGGCTCGGCGCTTTAATTCAGCTCGTACAAACATAACCATTCCCCCCATCTGCTTTTATTTTACACGAAGATCCCTCAAAATCCTAGGACAGCGGCAGGATTTGTCCCTTTTCAAACAAAAAAGGCCAGGAATTTATCCTGGTCTGAATGGGAATGTCGGCAGATGGCTGTTACAGCCAGTTTTCTGCTTCTTCCGCTTCCTCTTCATCTTCATTGCCCGCTACTTTACGTTTTCTGAAAATGCGGCATAATCCGATGCTCAGCTGATACAACAGAAGCATCGGCACCGCGATCATAATCTGTGATACAACGTCTGGTGGCGTAATGACGGCCGCGACAATAAAGATCACAACGATGACCACGGAGCGGCCTTTTACCATCCATTCCGGCCGCATTAATCCCAGCTGTGTCAAAATCACCGTAGCGACCGGCATTTCAAACACTGTGCCGAAAGTAATGAAAATCGTCATGATGAAGCTGAGATAGCTTTCGATCGAAATGGATGCGACAATGGTAGTTGAGGCGTTGACATTAATGAAAAAATACAACATAAACGGCAGCGCGATCTTATAAGCAAAAACCGCGCCGAGAATGAAGAAAAACAAACCGGCGACCATCGCGAAGAAAAAGACAAAGTTTTCCCTGCGTTCCAGCCCGGGACGGATAAACGCCCAGATTTCATACAGAATGACCGGTGAACCAAGACATACCGCCCCGATCAGCGCAACCTTGATATACTGCATGAACAAAGCCTGCGGTGAAAGGTACACAAACTGATACCCCAGTTCTGTCCCTTGTTCCGTCAGCAGGTTAACGATAGGCCCCGCGTAATTGAAACAGATCAGTAAGCCAGCGAACAGAACCGCGATCACAATCAGAACTCGATTGCGCAGTTCCTTCAGATGACCGGTCAGCGACATGACCGCTTCTTCATTCTCTTGTTCCTGTTTCTGTTTATGCTTCGCCATAGTGCTTATTCTTCGTCGTCAGACTTGTCGGAATCCTTTTCGGACATGCCTTCCTTAAAGTTCTTAATTGTCTTGCCAAACATTTTGCTTAACTTCGGCAGCTGCTTCGGACCAAAAACGATGATAACAATGACCAAGATGACTAATAATTCAGTCGTACCAAATTTTCCAAACATAAGTTTTCCCTCCTGATTTTATGCATTACGCATGATGCGTTCGGCGTCCTGTACTTTTCGCCGTTGGACGCGCACGGCGCGGCGCCTTGCGGCCCATGTACGTTTCAGCCAGCGACGGTGTTTCTGTTTCCTCCACCGGCGCCGAAACTTCCGTTTCCGCACCCGCCTCACTCGCTTCCGCATCAATCACTTCCGGCTTCGGTTCTTCCTTCTTCGCCGGCTTGCCAATCGACTTAAACGACTTGGTTACGTCGTCAATCGACTTATTGACGTCTTCCTTCAGCGAAACGATCGGTTCAATCGCTTCTTTCAGCGGCGCACTGGCTTCGTCGAGCGGCTCGACGATATTCTCGCGGATGTCCTTGGACAGGTCGCCCGTCACTTTTTTGACTTCTTTCAGCGATGCACCCAGCTTTTTAGCGTAGATCGGAAGCTTCTCCGGTCCCAGAACCACCAACGCGATCACACAGATCACAATGATCTCGGTAATTCCTATCTTCATACCCCATTTCTCCTTTGTGAGATTATTATAACAAGTCATTCCGCATTTGTATAGCGAATATTTATATTTTAATCATTTTATTTTTTGATATATTGACTACTTAAGCAAGCACGCAAATCACTTTGCAGGCAGGCAGCTTCTTCCGCAGCCACCCGCATAACTTTTCCGCTTCCCTAAGCTCCTGCGGCTGGCGGCTATGCAGCTCAAATTTCCAGTTTTTCGTGACACGGGTTCCCAGACGGGCATAAACCTGAGCGATGAGTTCTTCAAATTCCTGTTGATCCTGCTCTTCCTGCAGGCAATCCATCCGGATCTGCAGCGTTACGCTCAGCTGCCGCTGACGAACCAGATTCATTAACAGATCAAAGCCGTACCAGGTTAATACTCGCTGCTGCCCCAGCATCAGCACGTTGTCCGGATGATACAAATCCAGCTTGAGTTCGAGCGAGGACGAAGCTTTTAAAGCAGGCTGATCCCGCAGCCACAGATATTGCTGATAAAGGCGGGTATCGGTTTTGACATAATCCAGCTGGCACTGCTGCGCCGCAACATAGCGCTGCCCCTCTGCCGGAGGCAGGATCCGCTCATCCGGGATGCGGGATTTTGTCCACAGACTTTTCCATTGACTCGGCGTCATCCCGAATTCCTGTTGGAAATTGCGGTAAAAGTATTTGGAATCAGAAAACCCGCAGGCCTTGCAGATTTCTCCGTTGCTGGCCGCTGTAAACAACAGCCGCCGTTCTGCTTCCCGCAGCCGGTAACGGCTGACGCATTCCAGAAAAGTCATGTTGTCATTTTGTTTCCACAGCTGGGCAAAATAGCTCTTCTGCATTTTTTCAGCCTCAGCCGCCTGCTGCAGCGTCAGCTTCGCGCTTAGATGCGTCTGAATATAATCAATGATCCGATAATAGCGGACGAATTTATCTTCACTGACGGATCGGAACTGACGGTTGATTTCATTCTGTACATTATACTCCATCACCAAAGTCAGCCCCAGCTTTTCTTCCATCAGCTGACGCTGACCGGCCATCTCTTCCTGATTGAACAAACGATAGCTTTCCAGCACGTCTTTCAGAAAGATACAGTCGCGGTAAACCAGTGAAACTTCCCGGGTTTCTTCCGGATCCACCAGGGAATCCACCAGCTGAATCCGATCCGCGTAAGGATAGCTCACCAGCGGCAGAAGCGCCGTTTCCACATCCACACACAAGGCCACGCAGCCTTCCCGCGATGTCATGGCCCACACCTCACCGGCATTGACAAAAAAAACATCGCCGGCATTCATTTCCGCCAGCCGGCTGAACCGCTTGACCTGAGCCTGCCCCTGAAGGATCGCGACAAGCGTCAGCGCTGTCCCAGAATGACGCAATGCTGTCTGATGAAACTGCAGAACATATGAGCTAATGTAATCGTGTCGGGTTGTATTCATGCCAAATTCTCCTGTTTTTTATTATACCATCGGCGTTTGACAAACGCAAAAAGAGATCCTCACGGATCTCTTTTTCAGGATTTTTAACGAATCACTCAACTTATTTAATGATTTCGATAACGTTTCCAGAACCAACTGTACGGCCGCCTTCACGAATAGAGAACTTTGTTCCCTGTTCAACAGCGATCGGAGCGATCAGTTCAACTGTCATTTCAACGTTGTCGCCAGGCATGCACATTTCAACGCCTTCCGGCAGTTTGATGACGCCCGTTACGTCCGTTGTACGGAAGTAGAACTGAGGACGGTAGTTGGAAACGAACGGTGTATGACGTCCGCCTTCTTCTTTGGTCAGAACGTAAACCTGAGCCTTGAATTCAGTATGCGGATGAACACTTCCCGGCTTCGCCAGAACCTGTCCACGCTGTACTTCATCACGGTTAACACCACGCAGCAGCGCACCGATGTTATCGCCAGCTTCAGCGAAGTCCAGCAGTTTACGGAACATTTCGATACCTGTAACAACCGTTTTCTTGGAATCGTGGATACCAACGATTTCAACTTCTTCGCCCAGCTTCAGGATACCACGTTCAACACGGCCTGTCGCAACAGTACCACGGCCTGTGATTGTGAAGACGTCTTCAACAGCCATCAGGAACGGCTTGTCAGCGTCACGTTCCGGAGTCGGAACATAGCTGTCAACAGCATCCATCAGTTCGTCGATCTTGCCTTCCCAAGCCGGATCGCCTTCCAGAGCCTTCAGAGCGGAACCGCGGATAACCGGAGCGTTTTCGCCATCAAAGCCATATTCGCTCAGCAGTTCGCGAACTTCCATTTCAACCAGGTCGATCAGTTCTTCATCATCGACCATGTCGCACTTGTTCAGGAATACAACGATTGCAGGAACGCCTACCTGGCGAGCCAGCAGGATGTGTTCACGTGTCTGAGGCATCGGTCCGTCAGTTGCCGCAACAACCAGGATCGCGCCGTCCATCTGAGCTGCACCAGTGATCATGTTCTTGATGTAGTCAGCGTGGCCCGGGCAGTCAACGTGAGCATAGTGGCGAGTCGCTGTCTGATATTCAACGTGTGCAGTGTTGATTGTAATACCGCGCTGCTTCTCTTCCGGCGCACCGTCGATCTGGTCGTAAGCCTTAGCTTCAGCCATGCCGTTCTTAGCCAGGTGGTTTGTAATAGCGGCTGTCAGTGTAGTTTTACCATGGTCAACGTGACCGATGGTACCGATATTGACATGCTCTTTAGATCTGTCAAATTTTGCTTTTGCCATTTTGCAAATTCCTCCTAATTTTCCATTCAATTAGCCAAGTCTATTTTAAGATAAACGTCCGAAGAAATCAAGGTCAGATTACTCAGCGGAAGCGTTTTTCTTGGCGATTTTTTCAGCAATGCTCTTCGGAACTTCTGAATAGTGGTCCATCTGCATTACATAGTTGCCGCGGCCCTGAGTAAATGAACGCAGGTCCGTGGAATAACCGAACATTTCAGACAGCGGTACAAAAGCCCGGACAACGATAGCGTTAGCCCGTTCTTCCTGATCGCGGATCTGACCGCGGCGCTTGGTGATATCACCCATAACGCTGCCGAGATATTCGTTTGGTGCTGTGACTTCAACTGACATGATCGGTTCCAGCAGAACCGGCTTACATTTCTTAGCCGCTTCTTTTAAGGCCATCGAAGCCGCAATCTTAAACGCCATTTCAGACGAGTCGACTTCATGGTAAGAACCGTCAAACAGTGTAGCCTTGATATCAACAACCGGATAACCGGCAACCAAACCATTGTTCAGGGCTGCTTCTAAGCCTTCCTGAGTCGGTTTGATGTATTCGCGCGGAACTGTGCCGCCGACAACACCGTCGACAAATTCAAAGCCTTTGCCTTCTTCATTTGGTGCAAAGCGGATCCAAACGTGACCATACTGGCCGCGGCCGCCGGACTGACGGACAAACTTACCTTCACATTCAGCTTCCTGACGGATCGTTTCACGGTAAGCAACCTGCGGCGCGCCGACGTTGCAGTCTACCTTGAATTCACGGCGCATCCGGTCAACGATGATATCGAGGTGAAGTTCACCCATACCCGCGATGATCGTCTGGCCGGTTTCTTCATCCGTATACGTTTTGAACGTCGGATCTTCTTCCGCCAGCTTCGCTAACGCTAAGCCCATCTTATCGGAGTCCGCTTTGGTCTTCGGTTCAACGGACATCTGAATAACTGGTTCTGGGAATACCATGGATTCCAGAATGATCGGTGATTTTTCATCACACAGCGTGTCGCCGGTCGTCGTTGCTTTTAAACCGACTGCCGCCGCGATATCGCCCGCATACACTTCCGTGATTTCCGCACGGTGATTGGCATGCATCTGAACGATACGGCCGAAACGTTCACGGGTATCCTTAGTTGCATTTAAGACATAAGAACCGGCATTGGCCATACCCGAGTAAACCCGGAAGTAAGTCAGACGGCCGACAAACGGGTCCGTCGCAACTTTGAAGGCCAGTGCTGAGAAGGGTTCCTTATCGTCAGCATGACGAGCTTCCTGCGTTCCATCTTCCAGATGACCCTGAATCGCCGGAATATCCAGCGGAGAAGGCAGGTAATCAATAACGGCATCCAGCATCAGCTGTACGCCCTTGTTCTTGTACGCGGAACCGCACAGAACCGGGAAGAATTCCGAGGAGCAGACACCCTTACGGATCGCTGCCTTGATTTCAGGAATCGTCGGCTCTTCGCCTTCCAATACCTTCATCATCAGTTCATCATCGTAATCAGCGGCTTTCTCGATTAATTCAGCCCGCAGCTGCTGCGCCTGATCCAGCATATCAGCCGGGATTTCCTTGATTTCCATCTTGGTTCCCAGATCATCCGCATAGAAGATCGCATGCATTTCCAACAGGTCGATGATACCGCGGAATGTGTTTTCCGCGCCGATCGGCAATTGGATCGCCGCCGCTTTCGCGCCTAAACGATCACCGATGCTGCGGACAGACATCATGAAGTCCGCGCCGGTCGCATCCATTTTATTACAGAAGACAATACGCGGAACCTTGTAGGTCGTCGCCTGACGCCACACGGTTTCCGTCTGCGGTTCAACGCCGGCTTTCGCGTCCAGAACTGTAACCGCGCCATCCAGAACACGCAGGGAACGTTCAACTTCAACCGTGAAGTCAACGTGACCCGGAGTATCGATGATGTTGATGCGGTGACCTTTCCAGGAAGCGGTTGTAGCCGCGGACGTGATCGTGATGCCACGTTCCTGTTCCTGCGCCATCCAGTCCATCTGAGAGGCGCCGTCATGGGTTTCTCCCAATTTATGAGTTTTTCCGGTGTAATAAAGGATACGTTCCGTTGTGGTGGTTTTACCAGCATCAATGTGAGCCATGATTCCGATATTACGGGTATTTTCTAGCGAAAATTCACGAGCCATAAATTTCTCCTTTCGTAACTCTGCAGATTCTGCAGCCGCTTACCAGCGGTAATGAGCGAAGGCCTTGTTGGCTTCGGCCATCTTGTGGGTATCTTCCTTCTTCTTGACGGAAGCCCCAGTGCCGTTGGCCGCATCCATAATTTCCGCAGCCAGGCGCTGTTCCATGGTCTTTTCATGGCGCAGACGGCTGTAGTTAACCAGCCAACGCAGACCCAGCGTCAGTCTTCTTTCAGAAGAAACTTCGATTGGTACCTGGTAGTTGGCACCGCCGACACGGCGAACTTTCAGTTCCAGCAGCGGCATGATGTTGGACAGAGCCTGTTCAAAAACTTCCATCGGCTGACGGCCTGTCTTCGCTTCGACGATATCGAAAGCGTTATACAGGATATCCTGAGCGACATTTTTCTTGCCGTCCAGCATCAGCTTGTTGATCAGGCGAGTGACCAGTTTAGAATTGTAAATTGGATCGACCAATACATCTCTCTTCGCAATATAACCTTTTCTTGGCATGTGTTATTCCCTCCTTATTTCTTAGCTTTCGGCTTCTTTGCCCCGTACAGAGAACGGCTCTGATTCCGGTTGGCAACGCCGGCGCAGTCCAGAGTTCCGCGGATGATGTGGTAACGGACACCTGGGAGGTCCTTAACACGGCCGCCGCGGATCAGAACAACACTGTGCTCCTGCAGGTTGTGACCGATTCCTGGGATATAAGCTGTAACTTCCATTCCGTTGCTGAGACGAACACGCGCGTATTTACGCAGAGCCGAGTTCGGCTTTTTCGGTGTCATGGTTCCGACACGGGTGCAGACGCCTCTCTTCTGTGGCGATGCAATGTTGGTGGCCTGACGCTGCAGGCTGTTGTAACCTCTGTTTAAAGCCGGGGACTTCGATTTCCAAACCTTGTTCTCACGGCCCTTGCGGACTAACTGATTAATCGTTGGCATGGTTTTTCTCCTTTCGATCTTTTCAAGCACACACTTCCAAGCGTGCCATTCCTTGGCATAAATATAAGTTTCCGCATAGGAAACCCTTATTCGTAGCTAAGCGAGGTTAATTCTAGCGGATAAACGAAGAATTGTCAACGAGAAAAGCACAGACTTTTTCGTTTTTTTCCATTTCTTTTTAAATTCAAGGACAATCCACCGTTACAGGCGTTGCATTTTGCCTTTTTCCGCAGGATTTCAGCTCTTTTGGTATACCCCAAGTTCAATTATTTATTCTTTCAGCCTCCGTATTTTTACCGCTCTGCTCAGACCGCAGCTTTTGCGGTATTCCTTATTTAAATAGCAAATACATTTCTATTATCTTAGAATCACGCTTCAAAAGAGCGGCGGTTTCAGCCAGTCCTGCAGCTGCTGCTGTGCGCAGGAAGAAAACAGGCTGCAGCTAAAGGTATAAACAAGGAATAAATCGGAATTCAAGCCCTGTCCCAGCTGGAATTTTCCCTGCAGTGCTTCTTTCAGCTCCTGAATAGGCGGAAGATGCTCCGGATTGTTCTGAACACGCAGCAGAATTGCTTCCAGACGCTGCATGCAAAGCGTGAAACGATCGCTGAATTCCATCATTAAGCCCAGAATGGCGCTTTGATAAAATTCCAAATTCGGCCGCAGGATAAACTCATACAACAAGATCCAGATCGATTGAAGATGCTCGTCATGACTTAAACGGCGGCACTGGTTCAGAAGTTCTGTTTCAAACGGATCCAGAGATTCGCCTTGGGATAAACGAAGAAACAACGCATATTGAGCTTCCGTCGACTGTTGAATTTCCTGAGCGCTGAGATGGTAAATCAGCCTCTGCAAATACTTCAGGTTCTCTTTGAAGTGCAGCTTGAGTTCAGAAGAAATCCGATCCCAGAGAAACTGCCGGTACGGATCAACTTCAATATCCAAAAACGGCGCCAGCAGTAAAATGGCAATCATGCGCGCATCCGAAACAACATCCATGGAATCCGCCAGCCGGATCTGCGGCAGCGTGTCAAAGTGCTGACGCGGCAGTTTCAGCAGAAACTCCGGCGTGGCATTGCAGGGGATGGTTTCCAGCAGATAACGAATTACTTCCAGCTGAGCAGCCATTTCATTGATTTTCTGTTTTCTCTGATAAACATGACGATGAAGAAAGAAATTCAGCGAGATCGGATAGCGAAACGCTTCATGAATGACTTCAATGGGAAGATCCAACTGCCGCAGCCGCTGAATAATTTCCAGCGTTTTCAGATCAGATTCGTTTAAGTCATAGTAGCCATTTTCATTTTTAGCCGGAGAGATCAGACCTTCCTGGATATAAAAATGTACCGCTTTACGGCTTAACCCGGTTTTCTTGCAGACTTCATGAACACGCATCGAAATTCACCTCAGCCAAAGCATACCCTTACAGGACAGATTTTGCAAGATAATTTGTGAAATTAATAATTAAATGTTCAGAAAATCTTTTTTCCGGGGCTAAAAAACAGAAAAAAGGCAAAGAAAAAGCGGGGTTGACTGTCCTTGTGACGGATGTTGTATTCTGAAATCAAGAAGAAAGGCTCATTGCGCCGTAAGGTGCGGTATGAGCGAAGAGAGGAAAAAAGAGATGAAATTGAAAAGGATCTTCTTACCCCTTCTGGCGGCGCTGCTGTTAGGCGGATGTACGGCAGCCCCTGCCCCCCAGACAACAACTACGGATTTTGACGCAGAGGTCGATTATCTGATCGTCGGCGGAGGCGCCGCCGGCATTGCCAGCGCGGTGGAAGCGGCCGATCAGGGGATTGAAAAAATCATGATCGTTGAAAAGACCGGTATGCTCGGCGGTGCGGCCGTGTATTCCGGCGGCATCTTCGGCGGCGTTGAAACTGAAATCACCAAAGCTCTGGATCTGCACGTCGATATCGAAGAGGTGATTGCCGAGCAGCAGCGTGAAAAGCATTATATCCTGAACGATGAATTAACCCGTCTGACCATCGAAAGCGCGGGCAAAACCATCGATTGGATGATCGGCACGCTGGGTGTTCAGTTTCAGCCGGAAGTAATCGTGAAAGACGGCTATGGAACGCTGCAGACGATTCATTTGGTTGAAGGGGAAGGCTCAGGTCTCAGAGAACCTTTTGAAAAAGCCATTGCGGATCGCTCCATCGAAGTCCGCAAGAATACCAAAGCAACCTCGCTCATCACTGAAAACGGCAAGGTGATCGGCGCTGAATGTGTGGATGAAAACGGAAAAACAATCCGGATCAAAGCCAAAGCGACGCTTTTAGCAACCGGCGGGTACAGCGCGAATACTGAACTGATGGCCAGCGCCGCCGAACCGAACCGCTATTTCCAGACGTCTAATCTGAGCTACCAAACCGGTGACGGCCTGGTCATGGCTTCGGCCATCGGAGCCGGCGTCCAGAATCTGGATCAGATTCAGGTCTATCTGCGCGAAGTGGAAAACAGCACAAGTCAGTTCCCGTACATGTTTACGATTTTTGTCGGACAGGATGGCCGCCGCTTCATGGATGAGAAGAGAACGGCGCAGACCTGGAATCAGGAAATTAAAGATGATGTCGTTGAGCTTTATGGAAGAACCGGTGTGGATTATTTCTGGAGCCTTGCGGATGAAGCTTCTCTGCAGATGATGCAGATCGCAGATGCAGCCAAAGATCACGAAGGAATCGTGGTTGCGGATACTCTGGATGAGCTGGCGCAGAAGACCGGAATGGATGCGGAAGCGTTAAAAGCAACAGTAGACCGCTGGAATTCCTTTGCGGCTAAAATGGAAGATGAAGATTACAACCGGACAGCCCAGTTCTGGTTCCCGATTTCCACAGGTCCGTTCTATGCGTTAAAGACGACCTTCTTCTCCAGCGTTTGTCATGGCGGCATCACCAAAAACGCCAATGCTCAGGCAACACGCATTGACGGCAGCGTTATCGAAGGCTTATATGCCGCCGGTGAAGTGACCACCGTTACCAATTCCAATGGCTACACCATCTCCAACGCGATCACCTTTGGTCGGATCGCTGCTCAGCATGCGGCTTCACAGATCCAATCCGCAAACTAAGTTATAACCGATATAAAAGAATCGCACCCCTGCGATCACGCCGTTTCTGACTAATTGGAGACGGCGTTTTATTATGTCCGCAAACTTCCGGCAACGACTCCAGTCATTCACAAACTGTCAGAACTTTTTTCCAACAGAAAAGCGGCCTATAGCGCCGCCTGACTGGTTCCTGTATTTTTACTTTTGTTTCTGATCACTGCGTTCCAGAGCCTCGGTTAGAAAGATCCGCAGTTTGTCCATCGTGGCATCACTGACACAGTGCTCCATATGGCAGGCATCTTCCTCTGCTGTCTGTTCGTCGATCTCAAGCACCTCCATCAGAAATCGTTTAAACAAGACGTGCCGGCTGTAAACTTTCTGGGCATAATGCCGGCCGGATTCGGTTAAGTGGATCGTACCGTAAACTTCCTGATGAATGTATCCGGCATCCTTCAAAACACCCATGGCCTTATTGACGCTGGGCTTGCTGACATGAAGCATGGCGGCGATATCGCTCATTCTGACGCTCGGGTTGCGCTGTTCCAGAATCAATATGCTTTCCAGATAATTTTCTGATGATTCATTCATTCTTTCCATAATGATCCTGTCCTCGCTTTCTGCAGTTTATTATAACAAATCCTTTGAACTTGGACAACTAAACCGCTTTCTTTCGCCGCAATTTTAAAGATCGGGCAAGAAACTCCACCGTTTGCCGCAGCCCCTCTTTTCGTGCCTGGCTGCGTGTTGAGCTGCTTTGTCTTTCATCAGGCCGTTCCTCGGTAAAGTAAAGACCGGTTTCCGGGTCAAGACTGAGGCTGTCCAAAGGCCAGCCGGGATGACGGACAGGATGAGCGCTCTCACACAGCCAGAATCCGCCGGCTCGAATCAGCTTTGGATCTGTCAGCTGAAACACCGCTTCCTGTCCGGTTTCATCAACAACCGCCCAGCCATCCAAATAAGCCGCCATCAGTCTTCCGCCATGGCGATGGGCAAGGCGCTGATAATGCGTCAGCATTTCATCATAACTCATCTCATGCACGCCGTCTTTCCGCCGAACATACAAACCTGGCTGATCCGGATCCTGAGGATCCAGATCAAGAAACTGAAAGGCCGAATCCTGACCGATGCAGGCCATGTGGGTCTGCGCAAAACCAACGCGTACTTTCAACAGCGCGTTGCCGCAGGAACTGTCCGCGGTTTCCTCCATGATCCGCTTGGCATTGAGCGTGTGGATCCCGACAATCTGCACCGCATAATCCGCCAGCCAGCGCTGCATCCCTTCAATTTTATTTGCGTTCTGCGTCGCAGAACAAATTGTTTTCATCCGAGCTCCTTTTTGATAAATCGGACAGAATCTTTCCATTTTGTTTGTCCGCTGACTCAGCGGTCGTTTTATCCCAGTTCTACATCAGCAAGGAAACGATATGATAAACGGCAAACGACACGCAGTAGGCCACGCCGATCTGAAACCCCATCGACTTCAGCGTATATTTCCAGCTTCCCGCTTCGGAGTGAATCGCCGAAATGGCGGCAACGCATGGGGCATAAAGCAGAACAAAGGTCATAAAGGCAATCGCGGAAGCCGGGGTAAAGACTTGGGTCAGCACCGTCGCCAATTGAGAAACGTTGCCGACGTTATACATCACGGCCATCGAGGACACAACGCTTTCCTTCGCGATCAGCCCGGAGATCAAAGCGATTGCCGACTGCCAGTGGCCAAAACCCAGCGGGATGAACAGCGGGGCAATGAACCGGCCGATCATTCCCAAAATGCTCGCCGTCGGATCATCCACCATCTGCAATGCAAAGCTGAAATTGGTGAGTACCCACAGCAGCACGGTCATGGAGAAGATGATCGTTCCGGCTTTGATCAAAAAGCCCTTGGCTTTCTGCCACATGTGGTTCATCGTGACCTGAAACGAAGGAATCCGATACGGCGGCAGTTCCAGAATAAACGTGGATTCATTGTCTTTAAAAACCGTATGCCGCAGCAGAAAGCCGCAGCCGACCGCAACCAGAATGCCCAGCACGTACATGCTGAAGATCGCGATACCGGAATGCGCGGGAAAGAAGATCCCGGCAAACAGCGCGTAGACCGGCAGCTTGGCGCCGCAGGACATAAACGGAATCAGCAGAATCGTCATTTTACGATCCTGTTCATGCTCCAGAACCCGCGAAGCCATGACCGCCGGCACTGTACAGCCAAAGCCCATCAGCATCGGGATAAACGCCTTGCCGTTCAATCCGATTTTCCGCAGCATGCCATCCATCAGAAAGGCGGCCCGAGACATGTAGCCGCTGTCCTCCAATACCGACAAAAATAAAAACAGAAGCATGATCTGAGGCATGAATGACAGGACGCTGCCAACCCCGCCGATAACGGTATTGACCAGATCCAAAGCCCACGGCGCGACCGCCATGGACGCCAGCGCCGCCAACAGATTCGCAGCCAGCACCTCGTTGATCACCATTTCAACCCAGCCCTTTAGCCCTTCGCCGATCGGTCCGAAGGTCACGATAAACATGCAGAACAAAATCAGAAAGAAGACGGGAATGCCAAGATATTTATGCGTAACAATCATGTCGATCCGATCTGATACCGACGTTTCACTTTCCCGTTTTTTGACGCACTGCTTCATCATCATTTCAATCAGGGAATAGCGCATATCCGCAACGGCCATATCAATTTCCCGCTGGCCGCGCTGATCGCAGAACTGTTTCTGCAGCCCTTCAAGCTGATTGAGCTGCGTTTCAGACATCCGCAGATCCCGGACGATCGCTTCATCATTTTCCAGCATTTTCATCGCATAGAACTTGTCGTGCACATGATCATGCCGACAGGCTTCGCGAATCACGCTGATCTGTCTTATAATCGCTTCGGTTGCCGAATCATATTCCAAGACAGAACTGTGCGTATTGTGGACAAGTTCGTGAATCAGTTCCGCCATGCCGCTGCCGTTTTTCGCGCTAATCGCCACCACCGGCGTATCCAGAAGCGCGGACAATTGTTTTAGATCCAGAGTGATGCCTTTGCCTTTCAGCTCATCCAGCATATTGACCGCGATGACCATCGGAATGCCCAGTTCTTTCAGCTGCAGGCTTAAATACAGATTCCGTTCAATGTTCGTACCATCGACAATGTTCAAAATCAAATCCGGATGTTCTTCCATAATGAAATCCCGGGCGACAATTTCCTCCATACTGTAAACAGACATCGAGTAAATCCCCGGCAGATCCACCAATGTGATCTCATGTTCTTCAATCTGGAAAGAACCTTCTTTTTTTTCAATCGTCACGCCCGGCCAGTTGCCAACATGCTGCTTCGAACCGGTCAATCGGTTGAACAGCGTCGTTTTCCCGGAGTTTGGATTTCCTGCCAGCGCCACTTTAAAGTTCATCGGTCAATCCTCCTGACTTCAATGGTTTTCGCTTCCTCTTTGCGCAGCGACAATTCATAACCGCGGCAGCGAATTTCAATGGGATCGCCCATCGGCGCTACTTTTCGGATAAACAGGACTGTGCCTGTGGTAATTCCCATATCGATCAAACGTTTGCGGATTGCCCGTTCCCCACTGACGCCGAGAACCTCCGCCTTTTCGCCGACCTGACAATCAAATAAGGTCATGCCAACCCCTCTTTCTCACTATACACAGTACAATTTTAGCATTGTACCCCGCCTTGTCAACGTATTTTGTTAAGAATGACTAACTTTATTAGCAGAAGGCAACTTTAACTTTTCCTGTTGCCTTGGAAAGACAGATCAAAAACAAAAAAGAACTCTCCGCGGCCAGCGTTAGAGAGTTCTGTTTCGATCATCCGTTTTTTATTTTTGGGGAAATAGTTAGGAAATATAGAGGTTGGGATGATCATTCAGAGTCAACCGCGGATTCTTTATGCTTCATAAAGAACCGGGACCGCAGTTCACTTTGCAGGGATTCGCAGAAAAGAGGAGAATCTGCGATTTAAGTTAGCATTATCTAACTTATGTTTACATGTTATCACAGTCTAACATCTGTGTCAACAAAAATTCAAAACATTTTAATCAGCACGCAGCCAAACCGTTTGATCTTGCCGCAAAAATTGTTCAATTTCCGCTTGATAAAACGAATCGATTTGACTGAGCCGGCCTTGGCCCCGCACATGCGGGTCAATCCAGCGCAGCTTGGCAGGAATCTGCAGCCAGTCAGCTTGATTTTCCGGATGCGGATGCCGCCGCACATGATCCCATTGGCAATAAGCCTCCCAGGCGTCAGCCGTCTGCGGATCATTTTTCAGCTTGGCAATCACCTGCGCTTCGCTGCTCATCAGATCCTGCGGGGCAAGAACTTGCAACGTCAGCGCCTGACGGATCAAATTCGCCAGCCGCTGCATGGCATACCGATCCTCATCCGCCACATAAATCCACGAATTAATCAAGGCCAGCCGGGCAAATTCTTTAGCCCGGGCAAAGGATTGAAAGACCAGCTCCGGCTGTCCATGTTCATCTGCGGACACTGCCAGATCCTCGACCAGCGCCTGTAATCGGACAAGCGGATAAGCTTGAAACGCAATAGCGTTGCCCAACGTATATTCCAACCGGTCGGCAGACAGCTGGGGAGAATCATTATCGGCAATGGGGTATTGATGATAATCCGCCACCTGCGATGGATGCAGGCCCCACTTTTTTAACAAACGCTGCAGCTGGGGATCCTTTTCTATGATCTGCCGGGTCGGACCTTCCGTCGATTCCTGCCTGAGATGATCATGATTAAGAAAATCAATCACATGGGCAAAAACAGGCGTGCTGATATCGTGGAACAATCCTGCCGCGCTTTGTGCCAGATCCTGCGTAAAATGCCAGATGATTAAGGCCGTGCCGATGCTGTGTTCATAGCGGGAATACGGCTTTGTCAGATGCCGGTAAATAGGAAACCGGGTGTACTCCAAACCGCAGTTCATTCCAATTCCTTTTAGCCGCTGCATCGCCGGCGTCTGCGCGAACTCGCAAAGCCAGTCCGGAATCGATTCGTTCAGGATCGGAAATAAAATCCCTTCGCGGATCATAAAACAAGCTTCCTCTCATCTCTGCTCTTTTGCTTAGGAAAATCTTCCGACAACCGACCTTTCCCAGCTGGAAGCGGCCGCCCAATCCTTTTCTCCGGCCTTTTTCTTCGATATTGTCCTGCGCTTAATTTCATTCTGATTCCTCTTTTTCTATCATAAATTTTAGCAGGATCATCCGCCAAGTCAACAGCGGGAATCTTCCGCGAGTGCGGCATGCTTAGATCCCAGACAAACAGCGGCTGTTCGCTTTGAACAGCCGCTGTTTTGCATGATAACATAATTTCTCAGACTTGTTTTATTCCGCAATGAGATTGTAAGGCACTTCCTGTCCTGCCGCTTTAAATCTCAGCCGATACGTTCCGGCCGGGATGGATTGCGGGGGTGTTACTGTTATGATTTTAGTTCGGCCATTCTTGTTAGAATCGGCAGAATCTTCTTGCTCAATTTTCCAGTCCGCAGAAAATTCATAGTTTCCCTCCGCTGTCTTGGTTTGCGGTATCACCTCCACCGTTTCACTCGCGTCGCTCAAATAAGTTACGCTGAACTTGAAAGATCTCCCTTCATCCGCCTTGAAAATCCGGCTGCCTTCCGCCAATTCAACGTTCAGCCCGGTTTCCTTCTCTTTTTTCACAGTCATAGCCAGCGAACGCTCTAAACTTTCCCCTTTGCTGTTCACCGCATTTTCACCCATCGGGAAAATTTTTGCATTTAACGAGACCTCACCCTCCGTGAATCCCGCAGACTGAGTTGTATCCAATTCTATAGAATAATCGCCCCCTGCGCCTAGGGGAATATAAACCTGATCCTGAGCCGGATAGTAGGCCTTCCCAGCATAAGTAAAGACTGTTCCTTCAGGAAAGTGCTGACCGGCCTCTAAGCCGAACACGGCGCCGACCTCCGTATAACGAGTATCCGACGAAGGCGTTACTTCCAAATTCAGGTTTACTTTATCTTTCGTAAAGACAGGATCGGGTTCTGTTCGACTGAATTCAGCGATATTCGCTGCTTCATTATTCACCGTCAGTGAACACCACTGCGTATCGGCGCCCGTTGAATTCCGCAGACGCAGCGTGTACGCCCCAACCGAGATTTCCGCTTTATCAAAATCGACAATAACCCTGATCGGCTTGCTGACACCGCTTTCGATTGTTGTGTTATCTTCAATGCTGCGGAATTCAGATAACAGAATTTGACCTTTAGCTTCATTGCCGGTTATTGAATAAGCATAATAATCAGATCCGTGAATCAGCGTCAACCGGGCTGCTTTGGGCAGTGCTGCATTCCCCTTCTCATCTCTGAATTCCAGCCACAACTCCTTCATCGAAGGACTGCCTGCCAGCTCAAATTCTACGGTCAGTGAACTGTACCAATTGATTTCTAAGTTTGCCGCCGAATTCAATGACGCAAGATTGTATTTCCGGCCCGGCTGGGCTGTAATCTTTCTTACAATTGATTCCTGCCAATGAATTCTCAGCGTGATCGTAACCGTTTTCCCCGTCCTTTCAGTCAGCTTTAATTCAACCTTATCCGATTCATTTTTCGCTTGGAATTGTCCGTTATTCTCCAACGTGAAATTAATCACCGCTTGATAACGACTATCCGTTTTCCCAATCGTGACCGGTTTCGACACCTCTTTCAAATCACAAGCCTCTGTCTTCAATCCAGCGCTCATCCAGCCCTGAGAAGGAGCCGGAACCATCGCGACGGAGAATTGATGCTGAGTATAGTCCGATGCTTTGGGCACCATATTCTCAGGCTTTGATACAACATTTGTCAGACTCAGCTCTCTGTCAGCACCGGCTGGAATGATCAGCTGTCCAGTGTAACTGCCATTGGACGTCGCATACAAGTCCACCGTCTGATCTTCCAGCGAATTTGCCTGGGTTAGAATATCAACGCTGATTTCTATCTTTTCATGATTATTTATTCCATCAGCCACCGCTAATAAAATCTCTACTTTTCCTAGATCGGTACTCGCAGTAATTCCTGGGTTATAGTAGGTTAGATAGAAATTCAATTTCGGCCGGGAATTGGCCTGCGCGCTTGGACTCGTTTGCCCCACAATGGAAGAAGAACTCTCTGATTTTATTGAATCTGCGGATATTATTTTACCAACCGTATTGGATGTATCCGTTGTATCAAAACCTTCGCCAATTTGCATAAACAAGCCGAAATGAGTCAGCGGGTTGGCTTTCATCGCCGTTTGAGCTGATTGGACCCTATTATCAGAAGCTTCCCCTGATGGCTTATTAATACTTTCATCAATCCACTTGCTTGTCCCATCCATCGCTGCTTGTACCAGCTCCAAGCCATTCGGCAATGTGATGCTTTCAATTGTATAGTGTGATTCCTGCAATAATTGCGGCAGTTCAACGACGCCTTCCGCGACTAAAAAACCTTCCTCTCCCTCTATTTTCTGCGCGGTTAATACAGTCTGCCGATCGGCGCTGGCATTTTCTCCAGAAAGCTGCCAATACCGATAATTTGTTTCCACATTCTGATAAGGGATTTCTTTCATAGGTTCGGTTTCCGTGACGGCAACAAATCCGCCGTCATCCTTATTCATTATAGAACTGGCATCAGTAATTTTAGGCCGGGCATAAGCATAAACACTGGCTTTTTCCGCCGCCTGCATATATGCATAGCCAATTACGGCGCCATACAGAGTTTCTTTTAAGCTTTCATACGACACTTGAAACACAGTGCCGGTTTCAAATTTTACTGTATTGGGGGAAGCTTTCAAAGTTTCCTGAGTCAAGGCATTCTTCCCATTAAGATCCATACTTTTAAAATTTGCGGTTTCTATCATTGCGGATTCCAGCACAAGCGTACTTCCGCCTTGGAGCACCAGTCCATTATCATAGTCCTCGGCAACTCTCCCATGATCGCCAATTCGATTCAGGGAATATAACGCTGTTTGGTTGGTATTCGCAATATCGCTTAATCCGGTCAGGCGAACATGCGAGTTGATTAGAGTAACACGGTCAGCCCGCTGAATCGCAGATAAAGTTCTTGACACATCAAGAACACCGTTACTTCCTTCCCCGCGTGTTGCCCCGCCATAATTTTTCAGCGTAACTAACCGCGTAGAACCCGCATCGCAGGAAGCTCCGCTGCCAAAGACGCCGCCGTCAATTTTCATTTCCGGAGCTGTCAATGAATTTCCTGTTTTATATCCGGTCCCGTCGATATACACATGGGAAGTTCCCTGAACGGTAATTTTTGAATAGTCTTTGGCGTCCGCTCCGCCGTAATCACCGCCCGCGTAAACCGAATCCCGCACTTCCAGTTCCGAACAAGTCAGCGCTGGTTTCTCAGCGGAATGATTCTGGTAATACAGACATTCATCCATGGCCCCGGAGCCGATATGCAGATGAGTTGATCCGTTCACGATCCCACGATAACCACCGCCAAAAACTTTTCCGCTGACAGTTCCGCCGACAAGATTGACGAAAACGATATCCGGCCAGCCGGCCTCCGGTTCGGCTTCGTTCTTACCATCATTGCTGAGCTCACTGCCGCCATACAGATTCCCTCGAATCCATCCGCCGGTCATGTTCACTGTCGCGCCTCCTAAAAGCATAAATTTTTCGGTTTCACCCAGGGCGCCGCCATAAACAGAACTTTCCATTGTTCCGCCCTGGATTGTGACATTCGCCTTCCCCGTTACCAGGCCCTGTTTACCGCCGCCGTAAACATTCCCAATCACCGTGCCACTTTTAATTTCTACTGACGTTGATCCTAAAACTCCCGCAGTCTGACCGCCGCCAAAGATACTGCCCTGAATCCGGCCGCCGTTTAAAACAACGTTGACGCTTGAATCCTCGCAAATCCGGGCACATCTCTCATATCCATTTTCAGCAACTCCTTTTCCGCCGCCGTAGACGCTGCCTTGGACAATGGCCCCCTCATTGATCAAAATTTCTCCCTGACCCTTAAAGTAAGCATTCTCATTCGTTTCATAAGTAATGGTGTTGCCTTTGACGACGCCTGCTCCGCTGCCGTAAATATCCCCTGTGATGAGGGCTCCAGAGCCTGCCTCAATTTTAAATTCTCCGGTAAAACTGCCGAAGTCTTTAGGATCTTTAGTTAAGTCCTTATAAGCGTCCGTTGTTTTAATTGCCGAATCCGCACCTTTTCCCGCAGCATAAATAGTACCTACTGTTGCGTTTTCAACGGTGATCGTTACTTTTGTTTTTTCACCTGACGCTGGGCTTACTGTATATGCCGCAGAGCCGGCGCCATAGATTTCCGCAACACTTCCGCCAGTAATATTCATATTCAAAGCACCCTGAAAAGTAGGAATACTGACAATTCGGCCTGTACCCGCCCCCCCAGACCGTACCTACTTTTCCTCCGGATATATTGATATTGGTGCGGCCCACATAAGCTGCCGCGGTATTATTAAAGCCTTGATTACCACCCAGAATGCTGGTGACCGAGCCTCCTTCTACATTGATCTCAACATTTCCGTTGCTTACTCCGCCGCTGGCTACGCCGGCGACAATTGTGCCCACGGAGGCATTATTCTTTACCGTGATCTTGGACAGTTTATTCCCGGCCTCCAAATTGATTCCGCTGAAGCTGCGGACATAACCGACGATTCTCACAATGTTGCCGCTGGAAACGGAAATTTCACCGACAGAATCTTTAATGACAGACCGTCCTCCCCCATAAAGATAAATCGAACTTTTTAATCCTGTATTAGAAACACCCTCGCCCAAGGTGATGTTATGTCCGTTCCCATAAAAGTGATTTAAACATTGAAGCTGAATTGATTCGATTTTTACATCAGCCAGAACTTCAATTCCGCAGTCATTATCATTCCCGCTAGGGTTTGAATCAATGCCGATAAGGGCCGCCTCGGGTGTTGCCCCTTTGATCGTCGCAGGTTTTCCTTCTTCCAAAAGCGAAATCGTTGTTCCAGCAGCAGCATCAACTGAAAAATTATATTTTCCTATGATGATAAGCGTGTTGTTTTCCAGGCTGCCTCCCTCATCCATGGATTTTAAAAAACTTAAGGCTTTTTCAAAGGTGGCTACAGCGTTCTTATCAGACAGACCTGTGTTGTTATCATTTCCATTCGTTTGATCAATATAAATTGCCGTGTTTTCAGTTATGCCTGCTGCCGGATCGGAATACAACGTTTTGAATTCACCCGGTTGAACAGCCCGCATTAAACTGACAGCCTGAATACCGCAGCGAAATTGACGTTCATTGTCCTCAGGCTGAATTCCTCTTTGATACGTGCTTTGATCTGCATTCTCAATATTCTGCCAGACTTCCTCATCAGAATTACGATACTGCCATTGATATTGCAGACTGAAACCTGCGGGTGCAATCAATTCTTCCCCAGTTTGCGAATCAATTAAGGAATAGATTACAGATTCTGAATCAGAAAATTCCGTATGCACTGAGAGGGTATATTGCGGAACAAGCGTCCACACTGAATAAAGTGATATTCTTTTGTCCTCATTAAGATCCAAACTTTCGCCTGCAGTCAAAGCCGTGACCGCATCAGCTTGTGAATCATCCGGTTTGGTCTTCGACCAGCCCTGAAAAGTCAATCTAAACAGCGGATCTTCCCCGACTGGCTGCATAAGCGTTTCCGGACATTCAGGCAGTTGAATCTGTCCCTGTGTCATCGGCAAAGTTAGCTGCAAACAATCATCCAGACTGATTTCAGCCAATTCCTCAGCACTTTGATATCCCGCATTCTCTGCCGCTTTCAGAAATGTTGTATTTTGTTGAGAACACACAACATAGCCTGATTGGCCTGCGAAAAACAGCGTCGATGGATTGGCAATTCGCTGTTCCACAATCGTAATGGATTCGTATGCATTTCCTTCTTCCGGGTCAACCGCCAACTTAATTATGCCAGTCTGACTGCCTGCTGCTTTGACCGGCTCATTGACTGCCGGCCATTGTGTTGGCTGCAAAGGAGTTTCTATTTCCACATCGGTTTCTTCATCCTTCAGCGCGGGAGTTTCTTCTGAAACAGAATTGTGATCCAAATCTGAATCCGGCGTCCCTTCATGACTCTCAGGCACTTCCGACGAAGTTGAAGGGGTTATTTCATTCTCTTCCGATCCTGGAAGTTCCCCGCCTTCCTCCTGCTTGAATTCCTGCTCAATCACGCCGCTGACGAAATGATTGCGGATTCCTGTAAACTTTGGAGCATTTTCAAAATCATCGCCCGAAAATGCCGCTTCCCCCATTCCCAGTATTGTCGAAGGAAGTTCAAGAATACCGTTTACCTGACCTAAATTATAGAACAGATAAGCGCCAATATACGTGATACCTTCTTCAATTATGATGGATTGAATCTTTTCTCTGTCATGCAGGAAGGGACTGGTCTGCGCTTCATAATCATAAGTATCTCCGCTGCCGGACACTGTCAGACGGCCATTCTCCAAAATGGCTTCCACCTGATCGCCAATCTGAAATACCGTGGCTGAACCTTCAGCGCGAATGGCCGAAGACTTACCCTGAATTGTTCCCAAAAGCAGACAGACGGTCACCAGCATCGTTAAAAGACGATGTTCATGATGTTTTAAGTTACTCAACTTTCGTTTTTCTTTCATGATGTTTCCCTCCTTTGCCCAGATGAAATGAATCATCCAATTCACTTCTCATTGATTTCTATTTTATTGGCAAACTCTGTTTCTGGTCGAGTCCAGTCATGGTTCGTGTCATTTTTCAACAAAACAAGTGAATAAATACCTGAACCAGGCGAATTAAAATAAAGCAAAGTATTCTTTTTTACCAATCGGCTATCTGTCGGATCTGCGATTAAGTCCGCTGGCAGAGTCAATTCAATTTCACCGCCGCTGTCCGTACTGATTATGGTTAAAACCGCCGCTTTATTTCCTATATTATCCGTGATTGAATATTGATTCCCTTTCGCAAGAACAAATTTCGCTGATAATGTTTTTTTATAAGGCTTAGTCGCAGAGACTTTAACTTCGACTGTTTTTTCTTTGCTTGTTGGAGTAATTTCTAGTGTTACTAAACTGGCTTGCTTACCCTTCAAGGATCTTGTTGCCGAAGAAGTCGTTCCTCCTGTCACTTCAACCGAATACTCAATATCCGCAGTCGTATACCGTAGGCTGTTGGCCGGTTCATAATTATAAAGCTGAATCGTAAACGAGTTCGTCATCGGATCAATATAGTACAGTGCAGATGCAGAATCTGCCTGAAGCAAATCGCTGGCGAAAAAGAAATTCTGAGGCTCTGCCGCCTGACTGCTTTGCCTTTGAATCAGATAGCGGCCTGCCGTTGTTCGAATAGCCAGCACCCCAATGATGAGAAGCAGACTTATAAAAGCAATACCATACCCTTGAATTGGAAACTTTTTCTTCGCTTTCATTTCATCGTCCCCTTTCACTGTGGCTGAACTTGTTTCGCTTCAATGATCAACAAGACTCGGTCGATTTCATCCAGATACTTCTTATAGTCCTCGGACCCGGTCCAGCTGACGCTTAACTGATACGTGTGAGTAACTGCATATCCTATTGGCAGCCTGCCGCCAATTCCCATCCACTGCGTCGGATCTGATGGGGAAACCTGAAACGTTTTTATATAATCCGCTGACGTTGATCCAACTGCGCTTAACGTAAAGTTAAGCGGCAGATTTCCCATTGTTTTCACGGTTACCGTATATTCCTGAGCGACCTCGCTGATCTTTTGGCTACCCTCTTCTTGTTTGAAGTTAACCACCGAGAATTCAATTATTACTGGATTCTTTGGTGTTATCCCTTTCAGCTGATCGGTAATTTCCTTGCTGGCGACATCCATTAGAACCTCCGCAGTTTTCCCCCCAGCAGAGCCTGTGATTTCAGTATTAAAGCGGGCATACGTTGCGCCTAAGACTAAAGTGCAAGCGAGCAGAAAATAGCAGCCGTAACTGAAGATTCTCGCCTTTGTCAAATGCTTTTTCATTCGCTTACTCCTTTCTTTTTTTACTCAGCCAGGATAATCCGCACTCCATCAAGAACCCGATAACCAGAAAACACAAAAATCCAACCGGCGTTTTTAAGAAAAGCGCAGCGTGTCCAAGCCACGGTACGGTGAGGATGACTTTGCCTAAAATCTGTTCTGCCGGCACAGGGTTCGCGTCAGCGGCATTGTTGGCATCTCCCTGCAGAATCAAATTCTCATCAACGATTGCCTTAACCCGATGAGTAACCAGAAATCCATCAGCCGGATACGTGACAATCTCTCCTGTTCGATATTCGGATTGTACCTGAACGATAATCAAATCTCCCGGCATCAGCACCGGTTCCATACTGCCGGAGGTTACAACGAGAAAAGAATATCCAAATAATTTTATCCTTGAATGGGACGAATAGGTTTTGATCAGCATCAGTCCTGCCGCCAAAAGCAGAACAAGGCTGATAACCTTAAGTCCTTTTTTCCAGGTAGAGGAACATTTCTGATTCATTCATGTTCCCCTTCAAGATGAAGGGTCAAATTCAATTTGTACGTTCCTCCCTGTTTACCCGCCTGTGTGTCTGCCTCATCCATTCCGCTGTCCAACGGCCATTGCCAGTCCAGGCGATAAATCAGGGTAGAGTCTGCTTCTATCTCGCTCTTTAATGTCAGCGGCTGATCCTGGGTTAAAGTTCCGGAAACTGAATCTCCTGTTTTCTGATAAGGCTGCAACGTAAATACTAACGACAGATAAGGACTGTCTGCTTCCTTTGTGAAAGTCAGCGTGATGATCAGTTTTTCCTGGCGATCATTTTCAAGCTGGAATAAATAATAGCCTTGAGAACCCGGCGCTATCTTTTCATTCTGACCCGTTGTTGGGTTGTAGAATAAATCAAGCGTGCGATACTGATCCCATGATGTGAAGCTTCCATCCTTCTGTGAAGCTGAGATTTTGGCTTCGCCGGGATCCGTATACGGCGGCAATGTCGGCTTAATTTCTTCTTCTGGCTTCTCCTGCTCCGGCTTTCCTACTGCTTCAGTGGATTCTGACGGAGGTTCTAACGGATCTCGGATTTCCGGCGTAGGCTCAGTTTTAGGTTTTTCTTCCTCACCGGAAGAACCGATTGGCGTTACCGTCTGTTGACTGACAATGACACCTGTTTCGCCGGGCCCTTCCTGTGCTCCCTCGCCGGTTATGATTTCTCCTCCTGGCTTAATCACAGTTCCATCCGGCAAGGTTACAATGCCTTCACGGGTCACGTCATACACATCGCTCGCTAATGGGTGATCAATGATCACCTGATCATCCGGAAGCAGAATTTTAGTCGGATCTTCCTGTGTTCCTCCTGGGAAAATCACATGGCCGTCCGTCAGATAGACATTCCCCTGCGGCGTAACAATCGTTCCCTGACTGATATTGGCGGTTCCATACGGTGTACTGACCTGACCCTCTGCAGTAGCGAAAGTCAGGTTAGGATCAATAGACAGACTGCCTTGATCCAATTCAATTGTAATTTCCAGAACTCGAACATCCACAGAAAGTTCAATCACATAACTGTCTGTTTCAGTGAGTTTAACGCTGGCCTGATGAGTCTGATTTTGACGTAAAATCTGGACTTCCCGCTGAGCCAAAACATCACCGGTTGCACTCAGCACTGAAATGCTATGTTCTCCCTGTTCAACATTCGGAAACAAAAAATTTCCGGCGGAATCAGTCTGTGTTTCTATCGGTTCACTGTGCAGCTGCATTCTCAAACCAGCAGCCGGAGAGCCATCCGTATATAACGTCTGACCTGATAAATGAAACACCGGCACCTCCGGTTCCAATACAATGGTATCGACGACTTGTCCTAAAGGCATGGTTCTTGTTTGTCTGCCCAGAATAAATCCGAGAATACTGGATGTGACTAACGCTATAAAAATCAACAAAAGAAACCACAGATGCCTGCTTCTTTTGTTCTTTTGTTCATTTTTATCAGTCTTAAACGCTGCTTTACTTTCCATCACTATCCCCTCCCTCTTAGGAACGGACAATCAACGGCAAAAGGCGTGGCTGTTCCACGCCCGATTGCCTGGGCTGAATGCCCTTGATATCAAAGTCTTTGTTTTTGAAGGAATCCTTCATCTTTCCTGCGATCAGCTTGCTGATGCTGGTGTTGGTTTAGGGGCTGCCTGCTTGCCGGTAACGGTGATGTCAATTTTCCAGTTTTTACCCGCATAGTCATTGTCATTATTGTCTTTTGTATCATTTTCATCAAAAGCCCAAGCCCAATAAATTGTGACTGTTTTCTTCATTGCATTTAAATTATCTGAGTAATCTATGGAATTCTTCACAGGAACTGCTATAAATTCAATAAATTTTTTTCCAGAATTATCGCCTGTAATCGCTTCTGTTGAAAACACCATATCATCAGGGAATGTGGTATCTGCTGCTGCTTTCAACTCAATTTCATAGTCGATTCCAACTTCGCTGCCCGTACCGTCGATGACAATGTCAAACGAACCGGATGTTCCCGGCGCAATCACGTCTGCTTTAATCGTAGTTGAATCGTAAGCAACAGTCTTTCCTAGATCAATGTCAGTAAATGCTGTGCTTCCAGCGCTATCATTGACATTAAATGACCACTTAGCTACGGTTGCATTAGCTGAACCGGTTACCTCAGTAACGTAACGTGCTAAGGTAGAACCCATAAGACAGGTTGTGACCAACGTTAGAGCGAGGGCGGTGACGCCCAGGCGTGCTGCATAAACTTTTTTCTTCATACAAGCTCCTCGCTTTCTTTATTGGGAAATTTCCCCTCCAAGTTTGCTTTCAATTGCGCAAAAGCAATTTATATCTCCCCGGAAAATTCCGAGTCTGTACAGCCTGTATCTCGTCTTGACAGGCTGGCACATATAAACTAAGGCTGATCCTTGGCTGCAGTTTCTTTTTCTGCTTTGAGTGCAGCCAGCTCAGCTTCAAGCTCAGCCGTTCGTTTTGCCTCTGCCTGATCCAGCTGACGCCGGCGCCAGAGATCCCAGATCAGAAACAAGAACAGCGGGCAAAGGATAAACAGAACCATTCCCTGTGTTGACTGCATAAACAGGATGGCCTGACCTAAGCCGGAAAACCGCTCACCTTTATAAATCCCCTGAATCTGCTCCGGTCTTACGGCCTGATCATCCCGGACATTATTGGCATCTCCCTGAGTCACATATTGAATCCGGCCTTCAGCATCTTGGGTTATCTCCAGAATTCGGTGTGTAACCGCCTTCCCTGAATATAAGTAGCAAACCACATCGCCTTTCTTCAGCGAAGCGGAATCCACGCTGTGAACCAAAATCAGATCTCCGATTTTAATCGTCGGCTCCATGGAGCCCGATAAGACGACAGCGGGTTTTATCCCAAAGATTCCCGGCAGTTCTTCCGGATGCAGATAGCCACGTAGAATTAAGACTAAATTAATAAGAATAATCGGAATCAAGATAGCGCAAAGAAGAACATTCAGAATACTCCGGAATGAAATTCTTTTTTTCTTCTCATTCATGCCATCCCCCCTGATCAAATCCATTTATTGCTTTTTATTCTTCATTTATATCGAACAAAATCGCTTAGCTAAGAACGAATATCTTGAATTAATTACATAAACATTTTAACCGTCAAAAAAAGCACACTTTTTTAGCCATGGACTTTCCTAATTTATAGATATAAAAAATTGCCTAAAATGGCAATTTTCAAGCTTATTTAGGTCTGTCATTAATTGTGTAATTTATATGACAATGACGATATAAATACAAATTTAGGATAACCGATTTGTTTTTAACATTCAAGATAATCGCGTTAATTGTCATTGACAAATCATGTCACCATTTGTGACATTATTGTTGTTATTTCTAACATTCGGTTTTATACTAAAAAAAGGAGGAATACGCCATGCAATTTTGGGAAATGCTGGACTTTCTGATGAAAACCACACAAACCTCAAACCGGATGTTAGCCCAGGAGCTCAAGGTTGATCCATCCTTGATCAGCCGGCTCAGAACTGGGGATCGCAATCGCCCCCGTCAGCTTGAACAGCTCAAATCCATGAGTTCCTATTTTGCCAAGCGCTGCTCCTGTTCAGTGCAGCGTCAGGCAATTGCCGACAAGCTGAATGTCAAAGCTTCGTTAACAGCTCAGCCGGAACTGCTGACGGAAATTTTATATACCTGGCTTTGCGAACAGGACCTCTTAACTCGGAATACGAAACTTTTGCCTGAGGAATTAAAAAAAACCACCGGTGTGGGCAGTCTTTCGCCGACTCATGCTAAAAACAAACTATATTACGGCAATGCTGGAAAGCGGACAGCCGCCGCTTTGTTTTTCAACACGGCTTTAACGATCGCGCCTTCGGCTGTTGTCTATCTTTACTCGGATGAATCTGACGCCTGGATTCAGGAGGCGGATCCTTACTCTGCTGACAACCGGGACTGGCTGGCTGCTTTAATCGAAAAAGGCTGTCAGCTCGTACATATTGCACCGCCGCCGCTGCCGGCAGAGATGGCTTATCAATCCTTAACACGCTGGCTGAATGCTTATGCCACCGGAAAAATCAAAGCCTATTACTATCCAGGGCTTCGGGATCGGGTTCACCGGCGCACATTATTCATTATTCCCGGAAAACTAGTCCTTTCTTCTCACTCTATCGCCCACCGCACAGACAGCTGTGTAACCATTCTCGCTACCGATGAGCCCTTGATTCAGACCTATATGACGGAATTTCATGATTATCTGTCACTTTGCCGGCCGCTGCTTCACAATCATGAATCACCCGATTCGCAGATGCGACTCTTTACCCATTTTTTCAGTTCTCAGGGAAACCGCATCCAGAAAACACCCGCCTTGTCTATGAATACGGCTCCCAGCGCCTTAACTGAATATTGCACTCAAATCTTAGAACAAAACGGCCACAAGAAAATCAGCCGGTATTTTGCTCAGGCGATTCAATTAATGCGGGCATGCCGGAACGAAGAATTGATTGATCTTGGTTATCTGGCTCAGCCAGAGGATGTTCTGGCAGGACAGGTCACTGTAACTTTGGCATGCGGGTCGATTTTTCTGCCCGTCACCTATACGGTTTCCTTATATCTGGCCCATTTGAAAAATATTCTGAACCTGCTGGAACAGGTTGAGAATTATCACTTTGTTCCGCTGAATCGCAGTCAGCGTTCGGATTATACGTTTATGGTTGAAGAGGATCAGCATGCGGTTATCCTCCAAAATAAAAAAACGCCGAACGTCATTGAGCTTGCCGAACGTCAGCGAATTTTACTTTGTTGGGAATACTTAAATCGGACTGCGGATGAAATCGGATACCGGGGTTTTCGGCGGTCTGAGATCAAAGCTCAGCTTCATAGTCTGATTGCCCGGCTGGAAGCTTCCGACACTCGATAAGAACTGAAATCATCGTGACGGAATCTGATTTTTCGGATTTTCGTTTTTTTATTCTCAAATGTTGACTTATCGAAGTTCAGCTGGATACCTTCCGATTATGCCGATAAAGCATCACGGCGACCGCAATGATCACCGCGTAGCCGACAAATGACAGGGTATCGGGAATCTGACCAAATACAATCCAGCCCAGCAAAGCTGAAAATACAACCTGAGAATAATCAAAGACTGAAATTTCCTTCGCCGGCGCATAGCTGTAAGCCGCCGTCACGCTGAACTGCGCGCAGGCTGCCGCAACACCCGCTAATAATAACGATCCCAGCTGAAATCCCGTCATCGGCGCGAAGCTGAACATCAAATACGGCAGGGTTGCCAGACAGGAAAAAGCGGAAAAGAAAAACACGATCAGCGGGCCGCGTTCCCCACGCTGACTCAGCCCCCGCACACAGGTATAGGCACTGCCGGCAGCCATCGCTCCGGCAAAGCCAATCAAAGACGGAACGATCTGATCGATCCGCAGCCCCGGTTTGATGATGAACAGACTGCCGACAAAGGCCGCAACAACGCTGAGCTTCTGCACCGGATCGGCTTTTTCTTTGAGAAAAACAGCCGAAAAAATAATGACGAAAAACGGTGAAAGCTTGCTTAACATCGAGGCGTCGGACATTACCAGATGATCGACGGCGTAGAAATTGCACAGAATGCCAATCGTACCCAGCGTTGAGCGCAGGATCAATAGCGGCAGATTCTTTTTCTGAAAGCGGAATCCCTGGCCGCCGCGGATCAGAATAACCGCCGCGACGCCGGCCGCGACCAAATTGCGGAAGAAGCTTTTCTGAATGGACGGCAGATCGCCGGATAATTTCACGAACAAATTCATGACCGCAAAGAAAAATGCGGATAACAGAATAAACTGAACCCCTTTGTTTTTCATTTTTGTTCCCCTTCCTCAAACACCCAGAGCTTCGCTTGGGATTGTTCTGGGTTATACCGATAGTTTCCAACCTGGAGCTGACGAACTGCTTTCCGCTGCTCCAGTTTGAGATCGACAATCTGCCGCGCCATCGTTCCGCGCAGCTTTTTAGCCTCCATCGACGGTGCTTTCCGGCCGTTCTTCATAAACTGCACGAAAACCGCATCCGCCGCTTCAACCATCCGGGCGTATTCCTGCGAAGCCAAGATCAGCACATCTTCTTCAGCCAGCGCCCGCGTCAGGATTGGCTTCCACAAGTTTAATGGAAGCAAACCTCCGATTTTATCCCCCGGGTCTAAACGATAGGGCACAATCGCGTCGAGCGGCCGAAGCAGCCCATAGTAAGCCGATAAAATCCGCAGATGTTCCTCGCAATACCGCCAGTCTTCCGCTTTCAACGTTTCAGCATGAAAGCTGCGGAACGCCTCTCCATGAAAAGCCGCCAGCGCGGCGGTGAGCGGCTGCGCTGAATTCATACGCGCGGCGTTTTCCCGCGCCGCCTTCTCGGACAGTTTGAATTGTTTCTGCCACTGCGCCGCCGTCAGCTTTTTCAGTTCCTCATGAAGCTGTTCTGTCATTTCTGGAAACCGCGGCGCTTGGACGGAAGGGACGCTGCTCAGCGCTTCTTTGCGGAACGTTTTTGCAGGAGATAACAGGATCTTCATACGAGCTGTTCGTACGCCTCGGCCCGATAGCCGACCAGCACCCGATCCTGATCAATCAACAGCGGACGTTTGACAAGCATGCCGTCGCTCGCCAACAGCTCGATCATTTCCGCTTCACTCATCTGCAAAAGTCGGTCTTTCAGCTGCAGCGACTGATACAGCTTGCCGGACGTATTAAAGAATTTCTTAACCGGAAGGCCGCTGCGGACGATCCACTGCTTCAGCTCCGCGGCCGTCGGATTTTCCCGGGAAATATCGCGCTCATCAAACACCACACCCAGCTGATTCAAATGTTTTTTTGCTTTCATGCATGTACTGCACTTCGGATAACAAAGTAATAACATGATTTTCCTCCTGATTTCAATTCAATGTCTTTATTGTAACGGAAGTCCGGGTTCTTTTTCAACGGCGACGATCTATTTCATCGCCAGAGCGCTGCGCGCGGCAATCCGGCCGAAGGTCACAGTATCGGGGATCGAACAGGAACCCAGACGGTTCGCACCGTGAATCCCGCCGGTCACTTCTCCTGCCGCATACAGGCCGGGGATCGGCTCACCCTGTGAGTCGAGGACACGGGCCTCCGTGTCAATCTGAACTCCGCCCATCGTATGATGAACGGAAACCACTGCGGAAAACATCATATACGGGCCTTCACCTAACGGCTGCAGCTGGTCCTTGCGGCCGAAATCCGGATCGGATCCTTTCGCGGCATATTGATTATAACGATTCACCGCCGCTTCCAGTCCGGCTGGGGGAATATCGAAAAACGCGGCGCATTCCTGCAGCGTTCCCATCGCCAGAACCCCCTGATCATAACAACGCTGAACCTCCGCTTCAATCGTTTCATCCAGCTGCATTTCATCAACGACGGATTGTTCGATCAGCTCATAGATCATCGCACCGGTCTGATTCAGCGCCGCCTCCGACAAATTATCCCGGGTTTCCTTCTCATCGACAAATCGTCGGCCTTCCTTGTTCACCAACAAAGCGTTGGCGGTCAGGCGGGCATAGTCGAGGAAATAATAGTTGCCGGTCGCCGGATTGTTGACCGGATAGAGTTGGATATATTCCATCCCGATCAGTTGAGCGCCAATCGCTTGGGCCATCCGCAGACCGTCGCCGGTGATCGCCGGGGAATTGGTTGTCGGTATTTTCTCATCCAGTTTGTTCCAATGCGTATCGTACTGCATCCGCATTTCTACGTTGGCGCCGAATCCGCCGGTCGTTAAAATCACGCCTTTGCGGGCATAGAAACGCAATGGACGGCCGCCGCGGGTGGCTTCAATGCCGATTACCCGGCCGCTTTCATCCTGCAGAAAGCGTTCGGCACGGGTGTTGTATTCAACCTGCACGCCCAGAGATTCTGCTTTTTTGATCAAGGTATCCACATATTGCGGGCCATCGCCGATCGGCCACAGTGTTCTTGCCACGGTATGGCCGCCGTACCAGGATTGGTAATCGCGATATTGGACCCCGACAAAATCCCGCAGCCACTGCGCGTTGGGCAGCGCGTTCTGCGCTAAAATCCGCACCAATTCGGGATTGCCTAATTGCTTGCCGCCCTTCATTAAATCATCATAAAACAAATCCGGACTGTCCTTGTCGATTCCCTCCTGCCGCTGCACCCAGTTTAGCGGAGCGGCAAATTCACCTCCGGACATCCGCGTATTGCCGCCGCCAAAGGACATTTTTTCCACGATCAGAACTTCGTCCTCACTTTGTGAAAGGGCCTCAATCGCCGCCGCAAAACCAGCGCCGCCTCCACCAACAATCAGCACGTCGCATTCCATTTCCTGCTCGTTTTTTTCCTCATCGCTCCAGCCCAGCTGCTGCTCGCTCAGTCCGGCCTGATCCAGCGCGTCCTGGACGGCTTCCAAAAAGCCCTGAGAGGTATATGTTGCGCCGCTGATCGGCTCCACCTGCAGGGAGTTCTTGGACAAGATCTCATCGCTCATCTGCACCATCGCGGTATCAAAACCGGGAATTTCATTATGCGAAAGGATCTCAATGTGCTGAATTTGATTGCGGTCGATCATCACATCCACCTGAATTTCTCCCTGCTTGCCCTGGCCGGTTCCCGTAAAAGTTCCGCTGATCCGGCCTTGATCATCGACTTCTTTCACCACACGGGCAGAAGGCGCACAGCCGGAAAGAACCAGACAGAGAACCAGGATCCTCCACCCCCGCTTCATCGTCCTTCTCCCTGATCAGCGGCATTGCGGTATTCCTTGGGGGAAAGACCGGTTTGTTTCTTAAAGATCCGCGAGAAATAGAACTGATCGCTGTAACCGCACCGTCCGGCAACTTCCTTCACCGGCAGCTCTTTCTGCCTCAGCAGCCGCTGCGCCAGATCCATCCGCAAATCCGTGATCAGTTCCACCAGCGTTTTTCCGGAAGCCGTTTTCACCAGCTTGAACAAGGTTGAATGACTGATTGAAAACTGTTCCTGCAGCTTTTCGGCATTGAGATCCGGATCGGTAAAATGTTCATATAAATAGCGGATCAGCGAAGCGGGTTCAGGTTCTTTTTCCTTCACTAGGCGAAGCAGCTTGCGCTGTTCCATGCGGCTTTGAAATCGCTGCGCCGACTGACGCAGCGCGTCTTCCAATTCCTCATCCTCCACCGGCTTCAACAAATAGAAGTCCACATGATGCTGGATCGCTTTCTGGGCATAACTGAAAGAATCATAGCCGGACAGGATCAGAATCACGCAGTCCTGATCCTGAGCGCGGATCTGCTCGATGCATTCCAGCCCGTTCATCAGCGGCATGTTGATATCCAACACCAACAGATCCGGCGTCATTTTTTCATAGCAGTCCATAACCTGACGGCCGTTTTCCGCCGCCGCGACAACCTGAATTCCCAGATTCAGCGATTCGATCTGGCGAATTAAACCGTTGCGGATATTTTCTTCATCATCGCCGACTAAAGCGCGGATCATACCGATTCCTCCTTTTTATCGATAGGCAGAATGAGCGTGATGCAGGTACCCTGCCCCAATGTGCTCTCGATGTTCAGCTGGGCCTTTTCGCCATATTCAATCCGACAGCGGCGCAGCACATTCTGTAATCCATAGTGACCTTCCATCTGTTGATTCTGCAATGCCTGACGCAGCGCCTGCAGCGTCGCTTCAGCCATCCCCGCCCCATCATCCGCCACCTGAATCTTTAGCGTATCGTCCAGCAAGCTGGCGCTGACACGAATTGTTCCGCCGTTTTCCTTCGGTTTTAAGCCATGGTTAATCGCATTTTCGACCAACGGCTGAATCAGGATTTTCAGCATTGGCAGATCGCGCGTCGCCTCATCCAGTTCCAATGTATAATTTAGTTTCTGACCGTAACGGATTTTCTGCATCGTCAGATAGGCTTCCGTATGCTTAAATTCCTGCGCCAGCGTAATCTTTTCCTGACCGTTGCTCAAAAAGATCCGAAAGTAGGTTGACAGCGATGTAATCGCTTTGGCGACTTCATCCGCCCCCTGCGCTTTAGCCATCCATTTGAGGTTGTCCAGCGTATTGTAAAGGAAATGCGGCTTGATCTGAGCCTGCAGCACTTTCAACTCAGCCTGACGTTTTTCCGCCTGTTCCTCATAAATCCGGTCGATCAGCGAAATGATTTCATCGAGCATCGCATTGTAGGAACGGCCCAGCGAATCAATTTCATCGCGCGTTCCCGGCATCGTATAATAGGCGTCCAGCGTTCCTTCCTCAACCCGCTTCATCTGTCCCTGCAGCGCCCGGATCGGCTTGAGCACCCACTGCACCAGCGATGCGCCCATGACGATGTTGATCACAAGCAAAACGCAGAACAAAATCAGAACGCCGATCAGAATCTGGTTGGTCGAACGGCCGATCACGGAATCCTGCACCAGCGTACAGAATACCCAGTCGTCGTATTCCGTCACCGGCGACACAAACAGCGTTGCCCACTGCCCCCGTGCATCGCGCACGCGGAATTGATCGGAACTGATAATGGCCTGCATATCCAGCTGATCCAAAGCAGGTCGGGAGAGGACGTTTTCCACAAAGTATTCCTCGTCCGTCGTGATCAGATCCTTATTCCGGGTCATGACCCAGCTGCGGCCTTCATAAATCTGAACGGGATTGACAATTTCCTTTAACCGCACAGTTGGGATCGCCGCGCAGATCAGCGCTTCTTTAATGCCGGTGCCGCCCAGAACCGGGTAGTAGAAAAGCATCACCTGCCGATGCTCCGGATTGACAATCGGCAGTGAGAGAATAAATTCGCGGTCATCCTGATAAGCCAGCTGATAATCGTTGTGATCCATCAGGTTCTCCACAGCGCTGGAATTAATCCAGCAGAACCCATTTTTTCCGATGTAGGAGAAGGTTTCCATCGTTTCCCCGTTCTTTTTATACAGCTCGGTAAAACGGTCGATCAGCGGCGTAATTTCCCGCACGTCCATCGAACTGAAAGCGGGAATCGCCGCGATCGTGCGGTATTCCACAGCCATGCGCTTCACCCACATGCTGACCTCATTGGCTTTGGATTCGACCATCTGACTGATCGCAAACCGGGTCTGTGTCATCGTCCGGGGACGGACAGAAAAGCCGATATACGCGCCCAACGCGGAAAAGACCAGCAGGCTGGCCAGCGAAAAGAAGAATATAATTTTATGCCGGATGCTGAACTTCATCATACTTCCCCTTTTTCTGTTCTTATTTTATCATACTTCTTTCTTACAGCGTCAGCGATTGCTGGAATCTTATGTCACACTAGCAAGGATATTATAATGAAATATCAAAGAAAGACTAAAAAAATTTCTATAGATTTTAATCAAATGATATAGTTATGTTAGGAGGCAAAACAATGTATAGAAAAATTCTTTGTATCTGTGTTTTTGTTTTATTTGCTTTATGCGCCTGTGATTCAAATGATAAATCTGCTGTACCGGATTCTGATCCTGCCACCTCTAACAATCCAGAGTTAATATCAACTCCTATTTCTACCTTAGATAGCTCATCAAGTAATGATTCTATTAATATTTTTTCTAATGAAATGACTAAATTCACATGTCCATCTTTAGAGTATTATGGTCTTACCGAAGAAAAACTAGGGTCTGGTTTCTATCTTGTTTTTTATAGTGACGGCACTTTTAGAATTGGTTATAGTGAAACTGGAGGAGATTATTATTATGGAAGATTTGAAGAAATAGAAGAGAATTTGTTCTATTACTATGGGGAAGTACTCGATTATACTAAATTGACAAGTTGTGAGGGCGAGGGTTGTTTTATTATGCCTGAAATAACAGATAAAACTATTGATGGTTATACAAGACTGGACGGAAACACTATGTATTTTATACCCCATGAAATTTCCAAAGATGATCTTAGAACATATTCTGATGATAAGGGCTGTATTTATAACAAATAGAGAATAAGTCTTTTTTATATCTTAGACTACTTCAACAATAAAAAAACACTTTTGAATTGAACCTCAGCCTCATAAATATCAAGTATCATGGCTATTACTATCCAACATCTTTAATTTTCCTGCGCAAATCTTGACTTAAAGAGAGTAGCGACTAAAAATTAAAGTAATCAGAACATGCTTTATGCTTCAGTATTATGAAGAATAAAACAGACCCGATATCAAGGTCGGCGCAAAAGTGCAAATTGTTCTGAAGGCTAATCAGCACATGGAATTGACGGATAAACTTCATCTACTTTTTAGATTTTATATCGACACTTAAATTATTAGACTTCACAACTACGATCAATTCTTCGTCCAATTAAAACTCGGCCTTAAAATTACTACATTTTTTAAATAGCTAAAAGCTTCAGGATGCCTTTATTAAAGGTGTTTCCTGAGGCTTAACTTTGTCTAACTGTCAAAGATGGGATTGAGTGTCAGCAATTGCCATAATCTCATGCCCAGGAAACAGGATCAAGACCATTCTGCAGGACTCACGAGTAACCTAAATGAATCAAAATCAAAAGTTCCCTGCACTTACAATACAAAAAGCGGCAGTTCTGCGCATCCTTTAACGCCGCTGCCGCTTTCTTTCCTGTTATTTTTTCTCGGTTTTATTCAAATATTCGTCGATCTTCTTTTTCTGATCTTCCGGAATCTTCCGCTCAATCGGGAACACGACGCTTTGATCGAGCTGCTTGAGGAAATTCAGCACAATTTGGGTCGTCTTTGCAAGACTGTCGGCACTCAGATAATCCAGCACGTCATGCCGGTTGTGAATGTAGTTGGCGCCTCTTTCCCCGAAACGCATGAAGCTGACGGAAGGAATGCCCTGATCAGAGAACGGGACTTCATCGCTGGAATAAACCTCGCTTTTTACCTCGAGCTGAATCCCAGCCTGCGCCGCATAGGTTTTTACCATCGCTTCCAGTTCAATCGGGCCTAAGCACCAGGCGCTGTCATGCCCCAAAACAGCACCGGCCACATCCACATTCACGTTAAAACGGATCGCCTTGAGATCGTCTTCATGCGTATCCACATAGGCATGGGAGCCCAATAAGCCCCGTTCCTCACTGCCGCACCAGATAAAACGCAGCGTGCGGTTAGGCTGATGATCGTGGAAATGTTGCAGCAGCTCCATCAAAATGACGCTGCCTGCGCCGTTGTCATACACACCGGTGCTGTATTCAACGGAATCATAATGCGCGGTCAGCACGATGACCTCTTCCGGTCGGGTTAAGCCCTGAATTTCAGCGATGACGTTCTGCGAAACCGCCTTCAGCGGCTTCTGTTGGACCACCAGCGTGATCATCTTCGGGTTTTCCTGCACCAGCCGCATCGCATCCTGAATCGTCATGTTGACGCCCGGAAGACGGCCTAATTCCGCCAGTTTGTCGCGCAGTTCGCGATGGGCGATATCCGTGGTTTCCGCACTGTCCCGCGCTTCGCCATTGTAGGTAATAAAGCCGACAGCGCCGCTTTCAACTAAAGCCTTATACAATTTATAATTCAGATAGCCGTTGACCAGGACGATCTTGCCGCTGGCCTGTTGCTGACTGACGGCGCCGGGATATTCCATATAATAGAACGGTGCGGTGATGCCGCTGTCTTCGGTTTCCCCACAGCCGCCGTAAGCCGTGACCGTGTAGCTGGTTTTCTCCGTGGCACAGCTGACCTTTTCGATGCTCTGATCGGCAACCTCAAACATTTCCAGACGCGCCTTTTCCCCGCAAGCTTCTACGGCTTCCCGCAAAAGCTCTGCCGCCTGTTTTTCCTGTTGGGTGCCGCTGACGCGGACAAAGCCGATTTTCTGCAGTAATTCCCATTGTGTTGTTTTCATTCTTCTAACCTCTTTTCATAAGCAACCCGTAAACTCAGGTCACGATGCAGCTGAATGACGCCGCATAACTGATAGTTGTGTTTTTCCAGCAAACGCCGCATCGAAGCATTGTCCTGATGCGTGTCAATTTTGATGCTCAGCACGCCGCGCTGAGAGCACATCTGTTCTGCCTGTGCCAGAATCCAGCCGGCAATCCCCTGACCTTTCAGCTGCTCATCGACAGCGATGCGGTGAATCACGGCATAGGGCCGATCCGTCAGCCATTGGCCGCTGACCATCGTCGTGTAGTTTTCATCCGGTGTAAACGCCACCGTCGCGCAGCCCGCGATCATCTTATCCTGCTCCGCAACGTAAGCGGTGCCGTTTTGAATATCCTGAAGCAGGGTTGCTTCATCCGGATAGCCATCCTGCCACTGATCAATTCCCTGGGCTTTGAAGTATGCCTGCGCCTGATGCAGAATCGCCATCACAGCCGGCAGATCATGGGTTACCATTCTTCTGAGTTCCATTCCGATTCCCCCTTTTCTTCTTTTTCTGATCCTCTGAGTTCCTTTCTTTCTGGCTTATTCCAAAAAATCGCAGGTTCCCATAGGGCGTTGGAGAAAGCCCTGCAGCTGGATCATTTCAGCACAAACCTGGTCCAGTTGTGCAGGAGTCAGCGCTTTGAACAAGGTGATGCGGGCCTGAGCCTTCCCCTTTTGTACCGGGGCGTTCCAGATCCCAACAATCTGTGACTTGTGAAGCACTACGCCGGGACTTCCGACAAGCCGCCAGACTTTTTTCTGTGCGGCCGGATCCGTCAGAATCCAGCTGCGCTGAGGCAAATCCAGAAACGGATCATGTGTGCCCAGCAGCTGAATTGCGGAAGTTTCCTGCGGCAGCCTGTCCAGCTCTTCCAGATCCGCTTTCAGCATCCATCCATGCTGGCCCTGCACCTCAACTTCAATCCGCTCTGCCTCACTCAACGCCCACAGCCGTTGCGCCTGCATCCGGCTGCAGCCCGTCCAGCGGGCAAAATCCTGAACCGAGGCTGGACCGTAGCAGTGCAGAAATTGATCGACGATCCGCTGCGGCTGCGGCTGATTATCAAGCGCGCTTCCAAACCAGGCGGAAGGACTGAGAAAGACGGGTTCCTGCTTCTGTCTTTCTCCCATCATCACGCGCCCTTCCAGCGAACACTGCCGAAGCAGATACGACACCGCCGCTTCCAGCAGCGTTTGATTTTTTGCAACCAGCGAAGGTTCATCCGCCTGACTGCGCACGGATGGAGGCAAATAAGATTTCATCGCTTCCGCCAGAACATGATCCAGCTGTGCTTTGCCGACAACCACGCTGTCGTCTAAAATGCGGCAGGCCTGCCGCAGCGCTTCCAGCAAGACCTTTTGATCTGCCTTTAACGCTTGGGCAGTGTAGCTCAGCGGTTGGGCATAGATCGGAACTTCATCGTCCTGCGCGGCCAGCGCGCCTAAAAAAGTCCCGGCTTCGGCCGTCGGAAAAATCGTCGGCGCCCCGCGCAGACTCCACGCCTGCATTAAGCGTTTGGTTTCGATCAGCTCGCGATGCAGATCATTCCGACTGACGGCTTCAACCCGCACCCTGACAGCCAGTTCCCAGCTTCCCGGCGGACTGTTGACAAAACCGCAGGCTGAAGCCGCTTCCAGAATTTGATCTCGGGGCAGCTTTCTGTCCAGATGATGAGCATGCCGCATCCGGCAGACCGCTTGTTCTTTCGTCATGCTGCGCATATTTGACTCCTTTTGTCCATGCTTTCAGTGTATCACAAAACAAGCTTCCCTCACCATAAGAAAAGCGAAGATTTACTGCGCCAGCAGTTTCTTCGCCCGTTGTCTTCCTTCTTCAACCGCCGCTTCCGCCGGTGCGCCTTCAAACACGAAACCTTCGCCGCACAGAATCCCGCCGATCAGCCGCGTCCGTTCCTCCCACGGCTTCATATACGCACCCGCACCCCAGCCATAGGAGCCAAACAACAGCACCGGTTTTCCACGCAGATACGGCTCAATCTGTTCCAAAGCAGGCATAAACTCCGCTTCATCCAATTCCTCAACGCCATGGGCTGAACAGCCCAAAGCCCAATGGGTAATGGTTGGCAGCTCGGCCGCAGGCAGTGTGGACGCTGTGCACAGCACCACCTCTGCGCCTTCTTTCCGCGCCTGTTCCGCAATTGCCATCGCCATCTGTTCTGTATTGCCGGTCGATGAAGCATACATAACCATACATTTTTTCATTGTTAACGATCCTCCTGATTTCAGGATGGTTCAATGACCTCAGTTTTAAACTGAAAATGATCAAAACGGCCTGCTTATCTAAACATTTTCCCGGCTTTCTTTCGCATAAGAAAAACGGAAGTTTCCCTCCGTTTTTGACCTTGGATTACAGTTTCAGGAATTTCTCGACATCCAGAACGAAGATGGTTGCTCCTCCGACCTGAACTTCTACCGGGAACGAAGCATACCGGCCGATATCGTAAGAAGCAGTCGACGGAACGATTTCTGTTCTGCGCTTACTTTCATTGCCGATAATTTCAATAGCCTGATCCACCTTGTCGTCATCTGTGCCGACGATCATCGTTGTATTGCCTGCCCGCAGGAATCCGCCGGTAGTCGCCAGCCGCGTTACCTGGAAATTGGCTTTGGTTAAAGCAGAAGAAACACTGGAACTATCATCATTAGATACAATGGCTAAGATCAGTTTCATAATCAAGGCCTCCTTTTATGTATTTCTATTTTACCATATTTTGCCCGCCTTGAAATCCCTTTCCATGCATTTTCATACAAATTTCATTTCTTCTTACATTGATAATTTTTTTCTTTTCCTCTCCTTTTTCTTTGTTTATTCACGGATCTTCAGTCATATTTACAATCTTTTTGTTGGATTCTGCTATACTGAATTCATGAGAAGGGATACGGTCATGCAAAACGAAGTCTTTCAATATACGATTCAGCCGGACGCCCTGGGCCAGCGCTTATATCACTATCGGCTTAAGGCTTTCCGTATCGGGCGGATTTTAGCCAAGGCTGAGGAAAATCCTCAGTCCTACATTCATTTATTCCGCGTCAATTATATTCTTCGAGGCAAAGCGATGTTAATCATCGACGATCAGGCTTTTCCGGTCTGTTCAGGCCATGCCGTTATCATTCCGCCGCGAGGAATTTTAACTCAAGCTGATCCCACAGCGGAAGTCGAAGCTTACTTCATCAATTTTGACGTCAGCAATCTGACCCTGCGCGATGAGTTTTTAACCCGGCTGCTGGAGTGGTTTCCATTCTATCAGGTCCATGACAACGATCGGAAAATCCTGCTTTATTTCTTTGAACAGATTTTTAAGGAAGCCTCCCACTCCAATTTAGGTTCCTGTCTGATAGTGCAGAATCTGTTTTGTTCACTGCTTATTAAAATGGTGCGCCTGGCTTGTGAGGGCGAAGCCGTTTTCAATCTGCAGCCTACTGCCATCAATTCAACGCATTATCTGATCAGCCGGGCGGTCAGCTACATTTATCAGCATATCGGCAATCCAGTCAGCGTCAAAGCGGTAGCGGACCATCTGAATATCAGCGAGATCTATCTTTATAAGCTGTTCAAGGAACACACTCAGCAATCGCCGCAGACCTTTATTCTTGAATATCGAATGCAGCTGGCCTGCGAATATCTCAGCAACCCGGAATATTCGATGAAGGAGATCGCGCAGCAGCTAGGCTTTGCGAGCGCGGATTATTTTTCAGCCAGCTTTCATAAATATGCCGGCTGTTCACCTTCAGCCTACCGTCAAAAGCAGCTCCCTGCCAATCTAACACCCAATCCAAAGCAAGAAGCATCCCTGATCGAAAAACCAACCCTTTAATCCGTTGGCTTATTCAGCAAATAAAATGAGGAATCGTTATGGAAAACACAATTTTTCAATATGATATTCATCCGGATGAATTAGGCAGGCGCCTTTATCAATACCGGATCAAGGCGTTTCATGCCGGCTATCTCAAAGCCGCTGCCGAGGAAAACCCGCAGTCGTATATTCATTTATTCCGCATCGACTATATCGTAAGAGGCCGCGGATTAATTCTGGCGGATCAGCAGGTTTATCCGGTGGAAGCCGGCTCTGCGGTCTTTCTTCCGCCCAGCGCTTTATTGATCCCCACTGAGCAGCAGGAGGAGCTGGAGGTTTATTTTGTCAACTTTGAGATCAGCAATCTGCCGATGCGGCAGGAATTTTTAAGACGCATGAGCAGTCTGATACCCCAGTTTCAGGTCCGGGATACGGAAGATCAGGCGATGAAATTTATGTTGGAAAACATCTTTGCGGAAGCTTCTAACCATCAGCCCGGCGGCTGTCTGATCATTCAGAACCTGTTTTCTTCCCTGCTGATCTTCATGGTACGGCAGGCACAGAAAGGTCTGGCACCTCACTCCCTGGCTCCGGTTCCCGTCAAAAACACCAACTATCTGATCAGCCGGGCGGTCAGCTATATTCAGCTTCATCTTCAGGAAAACCTGAGTGTGAAAGGATTAGCTCAGCATTTGGGAATCAGCGAAATCTATCTCTACAAACTGTTTAAGGCGCATACCGGTCAATCTGTTCAGCTGTTTATCCTCAATTATCGGCTGCAGATCGCCAAAGACTATCTGAGCAATCCTGACTATACCGTTAAGATGATCGCGGATGAATTGGGATTTGCAAGTCCGCATCATTTCTCCTCGATCTTCCGCAAGCATGTCGGCATTTCGCCTACGGGCTACCGCCGTCAGCTTCAGGAACAGAATGAAATGCTGCTGAATCCAGAATAACCGCGGATTCGCAGATAAAGAAAAAACTCCGATTCCAAAGCCGTCCGTTTCCTTGATTCAGAAAAGGTGAGGCTATGTGTTCAGAGTTTTTTATATTTCAGATTCCGGCACGGCGGTTCCTCAGCCGTTTCATCGAAATTTGAATTGTTGAATTAATCTGCCAGAGCTTTCGCAGCCAACGCTTTGAAGCCATCAACACCGATCGTGCAGGAAGTCATCAGATCCGGATCCGTCGTCTTGCCTGCTTCATCCACCGGCAGCGCTTCAATCTCAGCTGCGGATTTTCCTTCCATCCAATGGGTCAGGCCTTCAATCTGCTGATACCATTCCTTGCCGATAGAGCTGGCTTTGACCATGCCGTAGCCGTCTTTCAGTTCGCCTTTGGTCAGGGACGACTGACTCTTTTCCATGTCGACTTTGCCTTCGGCTGAGAACTGTCCCTGATTCTGGGCGGTATCCAGCAGTGTAAAGAGAACCGCTCCCTGCTCGTCAGTCCCCATCAAAATGTAGCTTGTATTGACCTGAACGCTGCCTAAAGCGTCAGCGGCCGCATCCTTGACGGTCAGTTCGGATTCACTGGCACTGTGCATCGCTGCTGCGTTAGCAACCGGCTGCAGCGACTGCGAGGCTTTTTCCACAGCAGCCAGGAAATCACTGACGCCGATCGTGCAGGAAGTCATCACATCCGCTTCGGTCGTCTTTCCATCTTCGCCTACCGGCAAATTCATGATTTCTTCCATCGTCTTTCCTGTCATCCAGGCCTCCAGAGCTTCTGCCTGCTGATGCCATTCCTTGCCGATGGAGCTGGCTTTGATCATGCCGTAACCTTCGCCCTGTTCCTTTTTTGTCGGACGGGCTGCATTCTTCTCGGCATCTCCCAGTCCTTCGTTGCTGAAGGCACCGCTGTTTTGAGCGGTATCCAGAGAAACATAGACTACCTTGCCCATGTCATCCAAAACAAGGGAAGCGATTGTCGTATTGATTTCAATCGAGCCTTCCTTATCTGCCTGGGCATCGTTCGTTTTCAAACTCGTGACACTGGCAATACCAGCCTGCCAAGTTCCCGTCATTTCCGGGGCAGCAGAAGGTTCTGTGGTTGGAGTCATGGTCGGTTCTGGTTTATTCTGGGCAGCACAGCCGGCAAGCAGCGCCAGCGAAGCCGCGATCGCAAACAGTTTTTTCATCGTGTATTTCCTTCTTTCCGGGCTTAATTATAGGCACTCTTGGAAAGAAACAGAATAAGCTGATCCATACTCTTGATCCTCTTATCCATACTCTCTGTAAAGACACAAAGGGAAACGGGCTGACCGGATGAAGATTAAAACCAAAAGAAAACTCTGTGGATCAACAAGATCCGCAGAGCATTTCAGATCCTTCTTTGGAAAGAATCAGACGTTAAAACGGAAATGCATGACGTCGCCGTCCTGAACGATATAGTCCTTGCCTTCCAGACGCAGCTTACCGGCTTCTTTCAATGCTTTCCTTTTCCAAAATTGGAAGCTGAGCAGTCACAAGCGACGTCGCTGTATCAATGACATAAGATACCAAAACCTGATTCGCAATTCCAGCTGCGCCATAGAAACTTCTGAAATCAATGCATGATCCTCTCTACAGACAAAATAAATCTTTTTAAACGTTCTCCGCAACTAAACTCAGCACCCTATTTTTTAAAAATTTTGTGAGAAAGTATTCCCTACTTTTTTGCTGTAATCTCTTTGGCTCTCTGCTCTTGTCCCATGCTAAAGATCTGTCTGATCAGAATCCAAAAGAAGGCCATCATCCAGCGCATCAATTTTTCTCATTTCTTCTTCGTTCAGCGAAAAGTCGAATACATTCAGATTGGATTCAATTCGTGCAGGTGTATTCGAGCGAGGCAGCGCCACAACGTTATTCTGAAGACACCACCGAATACAGATTTCTGCCGGTGTTTTCTGATGATTTTGTGCAATCTCAGTAAGGACTGGCTGGTCTAAAACATTTCCCTGGCCCAATGGCGACCAGGCTTCAACCAGAATATCGTTGCTTTGACAAAAATGGACAAGTTCTGTCTGGCTTTTTCCCGGATGGTATTTTATCTGGTTGACCATCGGCTTCACTTCCATCGTTAATAAGGATGTTAAATGCATCGGCAGAAAGTTGGAGACGCCAATCGCACGAACCTTGCCGGATTGATAAAGTTCAATCATCGCTTTCCAGGTACTTTGATTTAACTCATCCCAATGTTCATATTGCTTACTGTTGGCTGGCCAGTGAACTAAGTACATATCAAGATAATCCAGATTCAAATCATTCAGCGACTGGTTAAAAGCCTTCATTGTTTTATCGTAGCCTCGTTCTGTATTCCAGACCTTGCTCGTGATAAACAATTCTTCCCGAGAAAGTCCCGATTCTTTGATTGCCTGACCCACTTCCACTTCATTTCCATAGATTGCCGCCGTGTCAATCAACCGGTATCCACTTTTTAAAGCATGCGCAATGGACACTTTTCCGGTTCGCATAGAACCATATCCAATGCAGGGAATCTCCACTCCGTTCCATAGTTTCCACGTGTTCATTCTGCTCGCCATCCCTTATCCATTCCGGTTATTTCTCTTACGAATTTCAATTTCTTTGATGAGTTCCGATGCTAATTCTTTCACGGTGATCGCCGTCATTAAATGGTCTTGAGCATGCACCATTAACAAAGTAACCTCCATGGCTTCTCCGCGCACTTCTTGCTGCAGGAGCGTTGTTTGTGAAAAGTGCGCCTGTGTTAAAAATTCATCTGCTTCTTTTTTCAGCTCGACGACTTTCTCAAAATCACCCTCCCTTGCCGCATTAATTGCCGATAACATATTGGATCGCGCCATGCCGGCATTGGCAATTAATTCCGTAACAACCTTTTCATATTCATCTTTAACCATGTTGTCATTCTCCTTATAATATTTTTTTCATTTCAAACAAAAAAGCATCAAAGCTCTTAGCCAGCAGAATATTCTGTCTAGCTTTTTCATTTTCGATCAGCTTCAATATAAACCGCTGCAATTCCTGATGCAGAAATAAACTCTCCGCTTTCAAATTAATTAAGAAGATCAAAGCGACCTCCTGTCCTTCAAAATTTGCTGGTTTTTTTAACAGAATCACACCCACCGTATCGCATATGGCATTGAGCTGGACGGGATGTGGAGTTGCGATTCCATTCATAAAAATTGTCGGATACCGGTTTTCTCTTTGCAGCACATACTGCGTAAAGCTTGGGTCGGCATCGCCGCGTTGCACCATTAACTTTGCCGCTTCCTCGATCAATTCCATATAATTTCCGGTTTCAAGACACTGGAAATATTCTTCTTTGAACAGGGATACGATTCGATCGCTCACACTGCCAATATTCCGGTAGGTCATCTGCAGGACAACATTCTCACGAATACGTTCAATTTCATCTTCGTTTAAGAGCTGCTTGATCTGAATAACTGGAACTCCCATATAGCTGTTGGCAAACGGAATCGTGGAAAGAAAGATTTCCGGAAGATCATGATCTACCGAAGCCAGATCATGTTCAGATATCGGCACAACCTTGGCATTTCCGAAGATACTTTCCAATTTAATTTTCACCAACGCCGCACTGCCCCTGCCAGTAGAACAAATAACGACAATTTTTTGAAGCTGATTTAACTGCGTTTGTCTTCGCTTTTCTATGGACGCGGCAAAATGCAGTGTAATAAACCCAACTTCATCTTTGGTCAGCTTCGTCAGTTTGATTTTCGTTTCCAACAATTCCAGAAACCGCAAGGTCATTGTAAAGACGTTAACATAATCGGAATGGATCTCATTGATGATCGGATTACTAAGCTGCAAATCATAATTCACACGGGATATCAGCGGATAGATATGAATCAAAAGGTTATTGATTAATTCTGAATCTTCACAAAATGGTGTATAAAATTCAGCATCCAATTCTCTCAGTGAATCCCGGATCGAATTTTCAAGCAGTTCCGTATTTATTTTTGACATGGACTCAATCACACATTTTGACTGAATATCTAACGCAAAGAATTCAATTTCACATTCAGGAATCAGAACGCTTAATTTTTCTTCCGTATAACTGGCAATTTCTTTTGACATTGTGTAATAACAAGACTTGAGTTCACTGGTTTCACTTTTCTTAAAGGTAATATAGTTATTCTGCGTACAGCGGTAAATGATCACCGTGTAATGCTGCCAGAGATTATCAAATGCCAGATCAGAAACCAGCACGGCATGTTTTCGCAGGATCTGATAAATTTCTTCTTTTAGGACCGAGCGGTTTACCCTTGCAAAGAAATCCCGGTATTCGCGGATGGGCTCAATATATAAGTCAGATCCGATCACATATTTAGAAAAAGCCTGACGAATCGCAACTTCATCCCCTGTTATTTTTAAACCATAATGCCGTTTTCTCTCCAGCTTCAATGCCAACTGCGACAGCCGGCATTCCAAGCGATTCAAGTCTTTGGTGATTGTTGTCCGGCTGATGTCACTCATCTGGGATAACCAATCCAGCGTTATATAGCCTTTTGCCTGAAGCAAGTAATATAAATAAGCTTCCTGCCTCCGTTGAGCATGCGTCACATCCACATCCGCGCTGACGCTATTTTGATATGCCCGGTACAAGCGAATGTCATGGATTTGCAGCTTATATCCCTTTGAGCGGACATGAACGATTTGAAAACCATTTTTCTGCGCATCCAAATTAATAAATTTGATCGCCGATCGAACTGTATTCTCAGATATAGATAGTTTTTTCTGCAAGTCAGAGTTTCGTACAAACGTTTGCTTAGAATCCAGATAGTCTACGATTTGTTTTTCCCGGTTCATCATGGACTCCTTCCTATTCAGAATTATCGGTTGCCTGTTTCAGCTAGCAATGACTTTCATTGCAGAGATAATCAGGGATATTTCAATCAGAAAGCGAGAAAGAAACTGGCTGATAATTCACAGTTTCCTTCTTCTTTCCTCAATTCAAATTAATTAGACGTTTCTGGATTCTTCCGCTTCTTCGCTTGCTTCCTCGGCAGCAGCGGCTTTATCATTCAGTTTTACAAATGGGATGTAAAGGAGGACACACACTACAAGAATGAGGATTTGTGTGAAAACAACCTTTAAATCGCCGCCGCTGGCTAAAAAGCCCGATAGGATCACTGGTGTAGTGCTTGGCGTGTAGATCGCTAATGGCTGAATGAAGCCGATTGCGGTCAAGATATAACTGATGCCAATCGCAACACCTGTAGACAGGACGAATGGAATCGCCAGTAACGGATTAAAGATGATTGGGGCGCCGAAGATCATCGGCTCGCCAATGTTGAACAACGCAGGAATGCCACCGATTTTCGCCATATCTCTTGAATCTTTCCGTCGTGATACAATCAGGATCGCAATCACCAGAGCCAAGACGCATCCTGAACCGCCGATCCGGTTCGTATAGTTCAAGAAGGCGTCAGAAATAATATGCGGGATTGGGGTGCCTGCTGCCAAGGCCGCTGTATTCTCTGCATAGTTGGCCATCATAAATGGCATGGCGACGGAAGTAAACACACTGGAATGGATGCCAAAAGCAAAGGCCAACGCCCCCAGCATCTGAATCGATGCAAAGCCAACAGGATTGGTTGCAATTTGGCTTAGCGGGGCCTGAACAACTGTAGCAATAAAACCATAAGCAGAAGTTCCGAACAATCTGAAAATCAATCCCAGTATCCCGAAGATAAATCCAACCAGAATGGTAGGAATAACCACGTTAAATGATTTCGCGGTTGCTTCGGGCACGCCGGCAGGCATTTTAATTTTCAGCTTATCATTACTGCTGAAACGTATAAATAAATCTGTACCGAATAAACCGACCAGAATCGCGATAATCAATCCTGAGGAACCGGTGTAAGTGAACGATAACATGTTACTAACCTCGCCACTAACTTCGCCTATTGTCACTGGGTTGGCCAGCGGCATTAAGATAATCATTAAGATGAATACTGTGGTAAAAGCACCTAGCGGATTATCAAAATTTTTACTTTTTTGAAAATAGTAAGAAATGCTGATCGCTGCCAAAATACTTAACATTTGCGTTGTTCCATTAGCGATGCTGGTAGCGATGCTGCGAATGTTAGCAAGAATCTCTGCGTTCAGAAAACCTGCGCACAGTCCGCCATCGTTGAAGATAAACGCACTCAGCAGCGTGCCGACGCTGGTTAAGATCATAGCCGGAACCAGTGATGCGAAACCACTCTGCAAGCTCTTGACATAGATGTTTTGAGCCATCTTTCTGGAAGCTGATGCTAAGCCGTTAAGAACAGAATTCTTTTTCTTTGCTTTCGTCATAAATTGTTTCCCTCTTTATCCCTTTTCTAGCTACAAATTTCTAAGGCTTTGGTTAAGACCTTTTCTCCGTTTAAGCGTCCGTAATCCTTCGGCTGGATTACATAATAAGGTTCATTCGGATATTTCGCGGCAATTTCATTTTCCATATATGAAATCTGCGGTGCGATTAAAAGACAGTCATAATTGGCGATAACATTATCCAGAACAGAAGCTGATATAGCATTAATTTCCACCTCGACCCCCTTCTCTTTCGCTGCATTTCTCATTTTTTCTACAAGCAATCCGGTCGAGAATCCGCCCATGCACATCAGTAATATTTTTTTCATTATTCTTTTCCTTTCCTATTTTTTATTGTTTTGGCTCAGCTACTGTAAAGGAATCGCTTAAATCTTCCCCATTGCTGGCAACCATTTTTTTATACCAGTAAAAGCTGTCTTTACGGTAACGGTTTAATGTCCCCCGTCCCTGATCGTCCATATCGACATAAACTAAACCATATCTCTTTTTCATTTCACCGGTCCCCGCACTGACAAGATCAATCCATCCCCACATCGTATAGCCCATCAGCGGAATGCCGTCGATTTCCACAGCTTCCTTCATCGAGCGAATATTGGTTTGCAGATATCGAATCCGATAATCGTCGTGAATTCTGCAATCTTCCGTTAATTCATCAGCCCAGCCAATCCCATTTTCTACAATCCACAGTGGCTTATGATAACGGTCATACAATTCGTTCAGTGCAATCCGCAGCGCTTGCGGATCGGTAGTCCAATCCCAAGCATTCTTTTCAATATAAGGATTGTCCACGCCTCTAAGTCCTGGTTTTAAATCAGGGTGCGTGCTCACCGCATAACTACCATAACATGAAAAACTCAGGAAATCAGCCGGATATTCAGCCAGCAGTGCATAATCTTCCGGCGTATCTTGCAGAACGATGTTTTCTCTTTCATATTCGGCAAGCTTATACTTCGGATAATGTCCGCCTACCTGAACATCGCTGTACCATAACATATCATGTTTTTCATTCATTTGTTTAATCTGATCCTCTGGATCACAGCAGTAAGCATAAGGAGGACGGTACGCCAACATCATGCCAACCTGAATTTCACTGCTAATCGCGTGCGCAGCTTTTACAGTTAAACTGCTCGCTAGGAATTGATAATGAGCAGCTTGGGCTCTTGTCTGCGGCGTATCCACTAATAATCCTGCCGCATTATAACCGTTATGCCCGACCGCATTCATTTCATTAAAGGTTAGATAGTATTTCACTAATCCCTTATACCGCTGAATGACGGTGGCTGCGTACTTTACAAAAAAGTCCACGACCTGACGATGGGCAAAACCATTGTACTGAGTCGCAAGATGCAGCGGGATTTCATAATGACTTAATGTCACTAACGGCTCAATCCCCATCTTTTTGCATTCTTGAAAGACTTCCTCGTAAAACCGTAAGCCTTCTTCATTGGGTTTCTCATCATCTCCGTTGGGATAGATGCGTGCCCAGTTGATCGACAACCGGAATGCTTTAAATCCCATTTCAGCCATGAGTTTAATATCTTCTCGCCAATGATGATAAAAGTCGGTCGCAGTATGACTTGGATAATAGTATCCTTCTACAACCGCCGGCACTGTGTCTTCAGGAAATACGACATGTCCCACCATCTGCCGTGCTACAAATCCGGTTTCACCTGTCTTTGCATTCCGGATTGTTATTTTGCGTGGAACCTGATGTGCTCCAGCAGTCACGCAATCAATAATGTTTACGCCTTTGCCACCTTCGTTCCAGCCGCCTTCATATTGATTGGCCGCCGTCGCTCCTCCCCATAAAAAATCGTTTGGAAAGCCCATTATTCTTTACCTCCTTGTCCTGTGATTTCATTTTATTCATGAACAGCACAAAACAAAAGATTATAAATTGCGGCTTAATCCGCAATTTGCAGCTGAATCACGAATGAAACTTTTGAATCGAAGCTATCAAAACCACCAGTAAAACTGGTGGTATCCTCTGGCCCTATAAGGGCCTTTTGTTGCGCAGGGCCTTCGCCCATTGAGGCCTGACAGCTGCAACACTTTCTCTAGCTGCCTCTTAAAGAGGCTTCCTTATTGCTTTATTTCACCGGCTCACCCGTAAACGGTTCGATAAATTTCTTCATGCTCATTTGATCTGCTAGTTTGTCTTCCTGCAATTGGTTTTGGATATACTCCTTGATTACTTTTTCATTCTTTCCTACCGTATCCACATAGTATCCTCTTGCCCAGAACTTTCTGTTTCCGAATTTGTACTTCATATTGGCATGTCGTTCAAAGATCATCAGTGTTGATTTACTTTTCAGATATCCCATAAACTCTGAGATGCCATACTTTGGTGGTATTTCGATCTACATATGCACATGATCTGGACACGCCTCGGCTTCCAATAACTTGCATCCCGGTTTTCTTTCGATCAACATTCTCAGGATCTTTCCTATGTCCAACCTCAACTTGTTGTAGATCACCATTCTTCGATATTTTGGTACGATAATGATGTGATATTTGCATCGCCATGTCGTGTGTGATAAACTGTTTTTGTCATTCATTTGACAAATACCCTCCTTTATTTTGTCGTTGGCTGTCAGATCTTCTTCATTATATCGGAGAGTATTTGTTTTTTAACACTTTAAGCTCTGGCACCACGCGCATAGCACGTGGTATCCACTTCGTAAAAAAAGCAGAATCCCGCCATCGCATGATTCTGCTTTTCCTGATTTCGATTTTGAAATGAAGTTTTTACTCCCTGTGCTCTCTTTTTGATCAGTCTGCCATAATATATGGAAAAAATTTCAAATTAAACGTTAAAACGGAAATGCATGACGTCGCCGTCCTGAACGATATAGTCCTTGCCTTCCAGACGCAGCCGGCCTGCTTCCTTCAACGCCGCTTCGCTCTTGTACGTCATCAGATCCTCATAACTGTAAGTTTCCGCCCGAATGAAACCGCGCTGGAAATCCGTGTGGATAATGCCCGCGCATTCCGGAGCTGTCATGCCTTCGCGGAACGTCCAGGCCCGCACTTCCGGTTCCCCGGCCGTGAAGTAGGTTTTTAAACCCAGCAAATGATAAGCCGATTTGATCACCCGATCCAGACCCGATTCCGGAATTCCCAATTCTTCCAGAAACGTCCGCTTTTCTTCTTTTTCCAGCGATGACAGTTCTTCTTCAATCTGGGCGCAGATGGCGATCACATCGTTATTCTCCGCCTCGGCGTAGGCTTTCACCTTTTGATAATAGCCATTGTTTTCAGGATCGGCAATATCATCCTCCGACATATTCGCGACATAAATCATCGGTTTAGCCGTCAGCAGCTGATATCCCTTGGCGATCAGGGCTTCTTCTTTAGTCAGCTCAACGCCGCGGGCAGCCTTGCCCTCGCGCAGCGCTTCCACCAATTTGCTTAACACAGCATATTCAGCCCCGGCTTCCTTATCTTTTGCCTGAGCTTTGCGCTCGACCTTTGTAATGCGGTTTTCCACCGTCTGCAAGTCGGCCAGCGCCAGCTCCAGATTGATAATCTCAATATCGCGGATCGGATCGACAGAGCCTTCAACATGGGTGATATCCGGATTGTCAAAGCAGCGCACGACATGGCAGACCGCGTCAACCTGACGGATATGACTCAGAAACTGATTCCCCAGCCCTTCCCCCTGGGAAGCCCCTTTGACTAACCCGGCGATGTCTGTAAATTCAAAAGTCGTGCGGATAATTTTCTTCGGCCTGAACAACGCCGAAATATTGTCGATCCGCTCATCCGGCACCTCGACAACGCCGACATTGGGCTGAATCGTTGCGAACGGATAGTTCGCCGCCTCGACCTGACTTTGGGTGATGGCGTTAAACAGGGTGGACTTGCCGACATTCGGCAGTCCTACGATACCTGCGGTTAATGACATAAATTTTTCATCCTTTCACTGTGCGGTCTTCTTCTGATTCAGACCGCTCGAATCCTTTATTAGTTTACCTTTTTTCAGGCTGATTCTCAAGATGCAGCATGCGGTAAAAACAGAAAAGACGGTTTTACTCCGCCTTGTCCGCTTTCTCGATGAGTTTTTTGCATTTCCGCTCAAATTCCGAACGGGGAAACATGATCGCCGCGCCGCAGCCCAAACATTTAATTTTAATGTCGGCGCCCATGCGGATGATCTTCCAGTATTTTGATTTGTGGCAGGGATGTTCCTTCTTCATTTCAACAATATCGTTTAAATCATAATCTGTAATCATAAGCTATTCCCCTTCATGTTGGCGATAGGCCTTCAAGGTATTTTTCAGCAGCATCGTGATTGTCATCGGGCCGACGCCTTTGGGAACCGGGGTAATGAACCCGGCCTTCAGTTCAACCGACGCGAAATCCACGTCGCCGACCAGCTTGCCCTGTTCATTGCGGTTAATCCCCACGTCGATGACAGCCGCGCCTTCCTTGACATACTCCGCCGTGACCATTTTTGCCCGGCCGACCGCCGCGATCAGAATATCCGCTTCAGCGCACACCTGCGGCAGATTCTCCGTTTTGGAATGGCAGATCGTAACCGTCGCGTTTTCATTGAGAAGCAGCCGGGCTACCGGCGCGCCGACCAGATTGCTTCGGCCCAGCACCACCGCCCGCTTGCCCGACGGATTGACGCCCATGCGGTGCAGCAGCTCCATGCAGCCCAGCGGTGTGCATGGTACAAATCCGTCTTCCTTTAAGTGCAGCTTTCCGACGTTGATCGGATGGAATCCATCGACGTCCTTATCCGGCCGGATTTCACGAATAACCTGGGCGCTGTCCAGCCCCCGCGGCAGCGGCAGCTGACAAAGAATTCCATCGACGGCCGGATCTTCGTTCAGGCGGCGGACAACCGCCATCAATTCGTCCTGGGTCGTTGCTTCCGGCAGTCGGATCAGCTCCGATTCCATGCCGACCTGCGCGCAGGCTTTTTCCTTGCCGGTGACATACGAAAGCGACGCCGGATTATTGCCGACCAGAATCACCGCCAGCTTCGGCATCCGCGCTCCCGCGCCGCGCAGCGCCTCCATCTGCTCACTCAGCTGAGCGCGAATGTCTTTTGATACCTCAGAACCATAAATCACCTGGGCCATGCTTTTCCTCCTTTTCAGACTATTTGTCTGTTTCCTTCTTTGTTTTTTTGAACAGGATGGCTAAAATAATTCGCTGCTGTCCAGAATCAAGGTCACCGGACCGTCGTTCAGCAGCCGCACTTTCATCTCCGCCCCGAAAATTCCCGGTTTTACAACCAGCCCTTGGCGGCGCAGCGCTTCATTGAAATGATCGTACAGCGGACTGGCCAGTTCCGGCCGGGCCGCCTGATCAAAGCTTGGCCGCCGGCCTTTTCTGCAGTTGGCGTACAAGGTAAACTGCGAAATCGACAGCACCTGGCCTCCGATTTGTTCAATCGCTAAATTCATTTTACCATTTTCATCTTCAAAAATGCGCAGATCATGAACTTTAGCCGCCATTTTTTCTGCGGTTTCTTCAGTATCGCCCTCGGTGATGCCCACCAAAAGCAGATAACCGCCTTCAATTTCATTATAAAGCTGTCCGTCTATCGCAACAGAGGCTTCCTTGACACGCTGCAAAACAATTCTCATTTCTTCATTTTCCAGTCAGTAATGAGCTTACTGATTTTTTCCTTTCTCTTTTATCCTTTTTCATTATAGCGGAAAACTGAACCGCCGCAAGGAGTGAGAAGCATGTTGGAAAGAGAAAAAGTCCTCCGCTCAGGAAGACTTCCAGCAGCCATGATCCATTTGTTCCCGCAGTGAGTCAAACGCGTCCGGCGCTAACGGCGGGGAATAATAATAACCTTGAATTCGATCACAGCCAATCTCGCACAGGAAGGCCGCCTGATCGGCATGCTCAACCCCTTCAGCCACAATTTCGAGATTTAAGTTTTTGGCCAGTGCGATGATGCCTTCAATCACCACCCGGCTGCGATGATCCAGCACCTCTGGAAAAAAGACCCGATCCAGTTTGATTGCGTCGATCTCAAACTCTTTTAATAAACCCAATGAAGAATAGCCGGATCCGAAATCATCCAATGAACAGGTAAAACCCGCCTGATGGATTTGATGAACGATCTGTTTGACGCGCTCAATGGAGGGTTCATCAAAGAAGATTGATTCCGTAATTTCCAACTCGATGAGGCTGGGATCGACCTGATACCGAGCCGCAAGCGTCTGCAGGCGGCTCAGAAAATCGAAGTTCTTAAAATGATGGCGCGACAGATTAACCGAAATCGGTATCTGCTTTTTTCCAGCTTTCTGCCAGGCGGCCAGCTGCATGCACACGTGTTCAAATACAAAGTAGTCCAGCTGTACGATCAACCCGTTATTTTCAAAAACTGAGATGAATTGAGCCGGGGAAATCATGCCTTTCTCCGGATGCTTCCAACGAATCAAGGCTTCCGCGCCAGCCACCTGTTCCTTTTGCGGATCCACCTTCGGCTGCAGGACAATCATAAACTGCCCGCTGCGCAAGGCTTCGGGAAAAGCTTCGGCCAGGGCATGTTCATGTCGGAGCGCATCAATTAGCTGCTGATCGTACTGACAGATCAGCAATTCCTTTTTTTTCGCACTCCAGCAAGCGGTCTTAGCCCGTCCCAGCATGACCTGAATATCCTGCGAAGGGCTTTCTATCGCATAAAAACCGGCATTAAAGGTCAGGGAAAAGCCGATTTTCTGTTCGGTCAGCTTCGCCTGAACCGCTTTTTGAAGCTGAATCATCCGCGCCCTCAGCTGTTCAAGATCCTGTCCGCGGACTAACAAGGCGAAACGATCAGCCTCAATCCGGCCGGCCAGCTCCGGTTCCGCAATTGAGTCCTGAAGACATTCCATGAAGATTTTCAGCACTTGGTTGCCTATTTCGCTGCGGTAGTTTTCGTTAATCAGCTTAAAATGCTTTAAATTAATAAACAGAATCGACTGTCCCGAACAGCCTGCCGTTTCCAGCCTGCGCTGGCACAGCATCTGAAAGCCAGAATGATTCAGCGCGCCGGTCAAGGCATCCACAAACGCAATTTCACTCAGACGGCGGCGGTGTTTCCACTCGCGGTAAAGACTCAGCAATAAGATCAGCGCGCAGAAGACTAACAGCAGCGCCAAAACGACACAATTCCAGAAAGCATACAAATCGACTTCCCGCGACATGTACGCTGCCGGCACCAAGGTCAGCAGCACCCATTTACCGTTTTGAATCGGAATGTAGGATAAGACCAATTCGGACTGATCACGGGCTGTAAACTGGATTACGCCGCGTTCTCCCCGCTGCATTCGCTGCTGCATTTGTTTGATCTCGGAGATGACCTTCGCATCCCGTTTTTCCACAAAGATCTCATCCAGCTTCATAAAGGGATCTAACGAAGTCGGTGAAATGATCACCTTCCCCTGGGTATCGGCAATGCAGGACAGACTTTCACCGCCGAAACTCTGGGACTGGATCATCCGCTGAATTCGCTGCTGGGACATCCTGCCGGTCAGCTGATGTTCGTCATCTATCGGAATGGTCACTTCAATTTGCTGATTTTCACAGAGATGGACACCGGCTTCCGCATCACCTTGCTGAATGCTCAGCGTATCAAATTCGAACAAATCCGCGGCGCTCAACAAAAAGGCCGGACGCCGGGCCTCCGTTTCATGTTCCAGATGTTCTTTGACCAATTCCAGATTCTGCTGCATAGCCTGAAGCTTCTCATCAATTCGGTAGGCGTTCTGCAGCGCGACATCCGCGAGGTAGCTCTGCGTCTTTCGATCAATGGCCATCCGCAGCCGCTGCATCAGGAGAATGATCCCCAGCAGCACCGCTGCGAAAACAAGAATCTGCCCAAGAATTTCCCATTTCTCATTCCGGTTCAGTCCCTGTTCAAGCTCGCCGAAAATCCGTTTAGTTCTCATAACCCATCCCTTTCTTTTTTATTGTATAGGACGCAGAATTGACCAACAAGACCAAATCTGTGCACATAACCATAAAGGTCAGCTGAAATATGTTATAATTTTAAACCGAGGTGATGTTCATTGACTACTTCGTTGTCCCGGCCCGCTCAATTGGCCAAGACGCTGCGTCAGGAAATCCTAACCGGACGATTAGTTCCCGGTCAAAAGCTGATGTCAATTCAGGATCTCAGTCAGATGTATCAGGTCAGCGTGCGGACCGTGCGGGAAGCGCTGGCTTTGCTGGAACAAAGCGGGTATCTCCAATGTCAGAGCCGCCGCCGGGCAGTCATCCTCAGCGGACCGACGCCCCAAACTGCTCAGCTGATTGAGGAAACGCTGCGGCAGCGCGATCAGTTCAGCGATGGTTACCGGACAATTCGGCGGCTGCTTCCGCTGCTGCTGTGGCAAAGCCGGCTGATGATGGACAAAAATGAATTCGATGATTTCTTCCGCTACAATCAGAAGATGATACGCTGGAAAGGTGATAACTCCTGGCTGCTTTCAGCCGCGCTGTTTCATGGTTTGTTAAACTATTCAGGCAACAGTCTATTTCTCGATTTGTACCGCGGTCTGGAACAGCAGTGTCTGATTCCCATCATTCCCGGCATGCAGCATCCATACGAAGTTCTCGCGCGCAATCCGCAAAGCCGTGATTTTTCGCTCCTGCTTCAAGGCTTGCAGGATCACAATGTTTCATTCCTTCAAGAAAGAATCGACAGAATGATCGAGAACATTCAGCAGGCAGTTTGTCATTATATCCAGGTTTTATCCGCGGCTGTTTCACAGATACCTGAGCCGGTCTTTCACTTTCACTGGCAAACCGGCTCCGCCTTTCATACCCAAGCCAAAAGCCGGCAGATTGCTCAGGCGCTGATTCTGGATATTTTGAGCGGGAAATTGCAGCCCAACACCTTTTTGCCTTCTGAAAAAGTTATGGCCTCGCAATGGAACGTTTCTGCCGACACGCTGCGCCGCAGCCTGCATTATCTGCGCCAGCTTCAGTTTATCCAAACCATAAACGGCAAAGGCTCATTGATCTGCAGTCCGCACCTGAATCATTTCAATCCGCTGGCCAGTCCGGAAATCCGGCGGAACTCACTGACATATCTGCAGGCGCTGCAGCTGCTTTGCCTGCTCTGTGTGCCTTCCGCTCTGGACGCGGCAGTCGCGCTTCACGCTGCCGCCCGGGAAGCAGCCGTTTCCGCTATTCTGAATGCACCGCATCCCCTCACAGCGCTGATTGATTTCCTGCTCGCGCGCCAGACCTCGCCCACGATGGAAGCAATTCTGCGTCAGGTGCTTCAATTGATTTATGCCGGCAGTCCTTATCTGTATCATGCCCGAAAGCTGCCCGGCGGATCGGTAACCCCGGATGCCGGCTACCTTCTCCATCAAACGCTGGACGCACTGAAACAAAATCAGATCCCGGCCTATGCTCAGTCAATTTATCAATGCTTTCTTCTGTTATTCAGGGAATCCCGGACCTTTCTGATTCAGGCGGGAGTCAGTGAAGCGAAGCGGCTGCGGCTGCCGGACACGCTGCCGCTGACCCTTCTCAGTGAAACAAATCCCAAATTACGGGAGTTTCCTAATTCCCCTTCTGATGCTAAAATAAGATGAAGGAGTTGATCGCATGAAACAGCCGTTAGCCTTTCGGATGCGCCCGGAAACTTTGGACGAGGTGATCGGACAGCAGCATCTCATCGGACCAGGACAAGTGATCCGGCGCTGTATTGAACAGGGCCGGCTGTTTTCGATGATCTTTTACGGCCCTCCGGGAACAGGCAAAACCACTCTGGCTTCGGTGCTGGCCAACGAGCTGCGGCTGCCTTACCGTCTGTTCAACGCGGTGACCGGCAATAAAAAAGAACTCGATACCATCTTTGAGGAAGCCAAGTTCTATGACGGACTTGTTTTGATCATCGATGAAGTTCATCGCTTAAATAAAGATAAGCAGGATCTGCTTTTGCCGCATGTGGAAAGCGGCCGGATTCTCTTAATCGGCGCGACAACCTCCAATCCGACAATGGCGATCAATCCGGCGATTCGTTCCCGCTGTCATCTGTTTGCGATTAAGCCGCTGGAAACGGCTGATATCATCGCGGCGCTCAATCGGGCGGCAGCCAGTGAAAAAGGATTAAACGGTGAAGTCAGCCTGGAACCGGAGGCCGCAGAGCTGATCGCCAGTTATTGCGGCGGCGATATCCGCTATGCTTTAAATGTGCTGGAGCTGTGTGCGATTGCCAGTGATGAACCGCAGATCAGCCCTCAGCTGGTGCGGCAGTATGTGCAGCGGCCGGTTCGCAGCATCGACAAAGACGGCGATGGTCATTACGACGCAGTCAGTGCCTTTCAGAAAGCCATCCGCGGCAGTGACGTCGACGCCTCTTTATATTATCTGGCCCGGCTGATTCAGGCCGGCGACATGGATTCCATCGAACGGCGCCTGTTAGTCATTGCTTATGAAGATATCGGGCTGGGCAATCCCGCTGCCGTAGCGCGCACAATCTCCGCGATTGATGCGGCTAAGCGCGTCGGTTTCCCGGAAGGCATGATTCCGTTGGGCGTCGCGGTGATCGACCTGGCGCTCTCCCCCAAGTCTAAATCTGGGGAGCTAGCCATTCAGGCCGCAATGGCCGAAGCGGAAGCCAGCGATCCACCAGTTCCCGCTTATCTGCGGTTTACCCCGGTCGGCATGAAGGAAGAAGACAAATACCCATATGATCGGCCGGATCTGTGGCATAAAATACAATACCTGCCGGATGCCCTTCGTACAAAACGCTTCTATCAGCCGCAGACCTCCTCAGCCTACGAAAAACAGCTGGCGGCCAACTACGAATCCTTGAAGCGTTATGCCCGATCTAAGAATCTGGCGGAATTAAAACACGGAAAATAATTCGACAGATTCTGAGGCTTTCCTTTTCCAGATCCGCTGCTCTGCCCGCCTGACGTCTTCTATAGGCGTCCGGTTTTTTTTCGGTGTTTTTTCAGTGTATTCTTACTGCGGCCTGAAACAAAAATGCAAGCGGTGTCAGAAGAAAATTGAAGGTTAATAAAAATAATATTTTTACCTTTTTTGAGATCGTTTACCATTGATATCCAAAATGAGAAACCTGACAAAAATGTCATTTTGTCTGGCAGCCAACTCAGAAAAAAGGTATTTTTCTAGTCATTTTTGAAGAAGTGTCTACGGAATTCTTAAATTTTTATGAATTTCCTGAAAAGAAAAACGAAGGAATTTTCTCCCATTTTTAACAAAAAGGCCTTCAAATGTGGGATTTTCATGTGAATTCTGTGAAAATTTCCTTATTCAATTTGCCATCGAAATTATTTCATTATACAATAATCATGGTCGTGAACCGAAGGAGGAAATTATGACTCAAAAACATAAAGCTCTTTCCAGTTCATTAACGATCGTTACCTTGCTTACATGCTTCACCACTGCGGCGCTCACTTCTCCGATTCGAGCCGAGGGTGAATCCGAAGCAGACGTCAAGCCAACGATCCGTCTGGAAATTAACGACCTGAATGCCGCTGATAAAATTAAAACAGCGTTATTTCAGGAAGCCGCTGTCAGTGTTCCGGCTGAAGCAACAACGCTGATGGCCCCGGCCGCTGATCTGACGAATGCCGAAATTAAAATCGATCAGTTAGACCTAAGCAAATTAGGTCCTCAGGATGTCATGGTTCATTTGACGCTGAACAACAGCGCAGCGCAGAACAGTCTGCAGACAACCTTGTCGCGTGAAGTGACCCTGGACATTCAGGATACAACGGCTCCTGTCATTGAACTCAAGTATCCGCACATCCGCTTGGAATACGAAGAAGAATGGAATCCGCTCGACTGGGTCGAATCGGTTTCCGACAACAGTCTGGAGCCGTTAGACATCCAGCAGCTGTGGGTTGAAAATTATGTCGATGCTTCCACCAGTGGTGAATATGAAGTTTATTTCTCCATTGCTGACGCTTCCGGCAATGTCGGTTCTGCGACGCTGGGAGTTCAGGTGAAGGAAAAACCGAAACCGAAGTCCAGCGGCATTGTGGCCGGCGACGCGATTACATCCATGTTGAATTTGATCAACAACGCCCGTGCTGATGCCGGATTGGATCCGTTATCTCTGGGTGATGAAAATGCGCAGGCAGCCATCGGTGTCCGTGCTTCGGAGGCTGCGGGTTACGTTTCGCATAAACGCCCGGATGGTTCCCATTATAAAACGGCGTTTGACGAATATGGTGTTTCTTACAGTCATCCGCTGGAAATTCTGACTTACTCGGGCAGTACCGTTCAGGATAAATTTGACTGGTGGATGAATTCCTCCGGTCATCGTTCAATCATTCTCAGCAGCAGCTCAACCAAAATTGCGATCGGTTATTCCGGCAAGATGTGGGCCGCGATCGCCTATCAGTAATTCACTTAAAAACCGGATGGCTTTCTCAAGAAAGTTGTCCGGGTTTTTTATATTTATAAAAAGGTTGTTTGACTGCCAGCGTCTTTGATCCATGGAAAAACGACCGTTTCCAGCCAGCGAAAATCGTACGGTGTGATTATTTTGTCGCCTGTTGGGCCCGGGCCAAAGCCTCGGCGACAGAGGCGACTGAGCAGGAAGCCTGACTTTGAATCGCGGAAGCGGCATGATCCATGCAATAGCTCAGCGGAATGACTTTAAACATGGACAGATCGTTTTCATTATCACCGACAACCGCAATCTCCTCGCGGCAGATCCCCATCGCCTCCGCCAGTTCCAGAATTCCGCTGCCCTTGTTGATGCCAATCGGACTGACGTCCAGCATATCCGCATCGGACGCCGCAATTTCAAACCGGCTGTCAAACGCCAGGTGCAGCAGACGCGAAGCCTCACGATGCTGGCCGGGTTCCACAAACAGACTGATTTTTGAGCAGCGGCCGGAGCGGTAGGCAAAATCGGCGAATTCCAGCCGCCAGTTCTGACGGATTACCGGACTGCCCGGAGTTAAGCGCTGCGGATAATCATGTTCACCGCCAAAGCCGTAAGCACCGCCATCCTCTCCGCGAGTAATCAACGAACCGTTAATCCGATGCGTCTGGATAAAATCAGCCAGCTGCGCAAAGTCCGAGAACAACATCCAGTGCTCGCTGATCTTTTCACCTTCTTCATCCAAGACCACAAACCCATTCATCCCGATGGCCGCCACCGGAATCCCCAGCAAGCCGCTGATCATTTCTTGGGCATCCGCTCCCCGTGAGCTGGCAATCGCCACATGCCCTCCAGCCTTCACAAAAGCTTCCAACGCCTCTCGATTTTCATCACTGATCCCTGCCGACAGCTCGTTTCCGATTTTCAAAAGCGTTCCATCCAGATCAGTAACCAATAGTTTCAGCATTTGTTTTCCCCTTTCCTTCCGTAACTTTTTCCCTTTGCGATTTTCATTGTACCTGAATTATCATAAAAGAAAAAGAGGTTTTCCTCTTTCTCTAAAATTATGAACGCCGACGGCTCATCCGGCCAAAAGCTGCAATGAGAAACAAGCCCATAAAGAGCGCGAACACCGCCACGCTGAACAGATCCAGACCCTTTTGAATAATCGGCCAGGTCGTAGCTTTAAAGCTGATATCATTGACAGCCAGCTCTTTTTCCATAGCCTGACGGGCGATCTCCACGCCGTTTTTATTCAAAATCGCATAGGCCTGAATTGTTTGAGGATCATTTTCATTTTCAACGATGACACTGGCGCTGTACTGGCTTTCATCATCACCGCTCTGAGCCAGGATCTTGAAGTCATAGCTCATTTTAAAAGCTGCCGTAGCCCACAGCTGACCGCGTTTTTTTATTTCAATCGTCTTTTCTTCAAAAGCGGAAGCGGGAATGGTAATCTGCTTGTAATTCGCAAAGCCATAATCAAACAAGGTTCGAGTATCGGTATACCGGGCGTTCTTATTGGAATTTTTCAGCACCACGGCGATCAGGTTTACTCCGTCTTTGGACGCAGTCGTCACGATTGTATAGCCGGCATCCTCCGTCCAGCCGATCTTGCCGCCCGTAGCGTATTCATAGAAAAATTCGCCCTTTTTCAGCATATCGTTGCCGGAAGCAAAATACCGGACGTCCTTCTGTTTGTTGGTCGGCTGCATCTCATATTTAACCGTTCCGAAAATCTCCGCAAAATCCGCGTTTTGAATTGCCATCCGCGTGATCATCGCCATATCGTAGGCGGTTGTGTAATGATCCTCGTCCGGCAGTCCATGCGCGTTGGCAAAATGTGTGTTTTTCGATCCGGCGGCCGCCGCCGCTTCATTCATCATTTCAGCAAATTCGTTCTGCGAGCCTCCGACAGCCTCGGCCAAAACATTGCTTGCATCATTGGCGCTGGCCATTATCGCCGCATAACAGGCATCCTTCAGTGATAATTCTTCTCCATAGTCCAGCCAGATGTGACTGGATTTCCGGTCAATGTTGTCAATCGCGGTATCCGTGGCCGTCAATGTCTGATCCAGACTGCCGCGGCTTAAAGCAAGGTAGACTGTCATAATCTTGGTGATGCTGGCAGGATAATGCCGTTCATTCGCATTTTTTTCATACAGAACCGCTCCGCTGTCGGCATCTATCAAAATCGCTGATTCTCCATCCAGCGTCAGTTCTTCTTCCGCTCGGACTGTTCCAATCGGAAAAATCGTCAAGACCAGCGCAAACGCCGCCAAACCTTTCGCCCATTTTCTCACGTGCATCCCACCTTCTGTTTTCTTTGGAAATATGCCCTTTCATTTTATACCAAAATCCAACGGACGGCGACAAAAAAAACTGACTTGATCACAAGTCAGTTTCAATCGGATTCCGCTTAGTTTTTAGAACTGCGGCCTAAGATTCTCAGCACATACAGGAAAATGTTGATGAAGTCGAGATACAGATCCAGCGCGGAATAGATAGAAATCTTATCCAGCATTTCCGGCTCGGATTCGCAGGCATAATACATCGCTCTCATCTTCTGCATATCGTAAGCAGTCAAACCCAGGAACAGTCCGATCATGATATAGTTCATCACCATCGAAATGGCATCCAGATTGATGAACCAGCCGACAATCGTAATCACAATCATCGTGATCAGGCCCGCCATCAGAATCGGCCCCAATCCGCTTAAGTCCCGCTTTGTCGTCATGCCGATGACCGCCATGCTTCCAAACATCAGCGCGGTGAAGCCAAAGGCAATAAACATTGTGCTCAGTCCATAGGCCAGCGGCAGAATCGAGAAGGTGACGCCAGTCAGCGCCGAATACGCAAGAAACAAGATCTTGGCCGTCGACGGCTGCATTTTAGCCAGCTTGCCGGTCAGATAAATAACCACGCCCAGCTGGGCAATCAGTAAGACAAACGGTGCCAGGGAAAACGAATAAATCGTCATCCACAAACCACTGAACAAGGTAACAAACGCCACCACAGCAGTGACCGCCAGACCCGCGGTCATCCATAAAAACGTATGCGTAAGATGCTGCGAAAGGCTGACTCCGCCTAAGGACGAAACAACTTCCTGATGATCCATAATAATTCCTCCTTTATTTCATCGTTATCGAAGACAACGCCGTCTCCGATCCGTTGTTAATAGAATACCACTCAATCACGCCGCGATCAATATCCAATACCGCCCGATACTTCGCTGCGGCCCGATCCAGTCCTTCTTCTTCATTGTCGTTGATATAACTGAGCTCATTCTCATCAAAGAAGACCAGCTCCTCTACGGCAATCCGGGAAAGGACGTTAGAGTAATACTCCGCTTCACAGATTTCCTGAACACTGGCTTCATTCATGTTTTCTGTTGCCAGTAAAATTTCGCTCCAATCGGAAGTGTCGTCATTGTTGAGTGAAAACTGATAGCGGACATGGGTTCCCGCGTAGCTTAAGGAATAGAACTCTGCCGCCGTAAAATCATAACTGTCGGCTTCCCCTTCGGCATAGCCGTTCAGAAAACAATATTCAAACGGTTTAGCCAGCGGAATTTCCAGCGTTCCAATCCGCTCATCATTCTCATCATAGACAACCATTTCGCCATAAAAGAAATACGGTGTTCCATTATAAACCGCAAAATAAGTCTGATTGTTTTCCTCAGAAAGAATCAGCGGCTCAACCAGATCCGCATCTCCCTCCGTTTCGGCAATCAGTCCTTTTGCGACCTGCTGGAACTGTTCGTCCTGAATCGATGCAATATAATCATTCACCTTTCCTGCGGCCGGTTTGGATGTCTGCGGAGCGTTTCCGGCGATATTCGGCGTTGTCTTCGGCGCTGCTGTGCGGGAAGGCAAAAGGTTATAGACAACCGAGAAAGCGATTACCATTCCGACGATCACGATTATCGCCGCGACGGTTTTCTTGCCGCCCATTCCCTGTTCCTGCTGCATAATCCGATCGCGGCGGGCCTGACGATCCTCCTCTGCGCGGATATCCTCTGTTTTGGCAAACGCCTCAGCGCCGTCCGGTGTATCCAGCGGCGGAAACCACTGATCCAAAGCATCGGTAACCCGCTCAAAATCACCTTTGCGGCTGCAGATAATCTTATATTTCTTCTTTGGCCCAACATACAGCAGAATCATCGGATAAGTCCGGCCTTTCTGATAATAGCTTGTTTCCTCGACATGGTCGATGCTGCGGCGGTGCAGCGCGAAATTGGATCCGTATAAACCACTGACCAGCCAGTTTTTGCTCATCGAGATTTCCTTGGTAACCGCTTCAAATTCCTGATCTTCATCCAGTTCAATCCCCAGTTCTTCACACTGACGTTTCACCATTTTTCCAACTCGTGCATACGGCACCACGCCGACAAGACCGAAGATCAGAAAAATAAGCAAGAACATCAATCCCATCGTTAAGATCATAATCAACATGGCTTCAATTCCCTGACCGGCACTCAGCAGCCCTAGGAAAACTGCCGCGCCTAAGAAAATGGCGCCCAACAGGCCCAGCGTGCGGAACATCCCGCGGCGGGCCAGCTTTTTAATTTGCTTCATTTATATCCCCCTCAATGGTGGTATTATATCGGAAACCGAAGCAAAAGAGTACACTCATTCCAGTAATTTCATTTCATTTTAAGAATTTTTTAATTTTTCATTCTTCTTGATTGTCCCTTCCCTGCCTAAAAACGCCGCCGGGCAATCTCCCGACGGCACTGATTCATGCGTCTGAATGTTGAATTTCAGCAACAACGGTTCGCCTGATATTGAAATAATAGTAAAGATAGACAAGAATTGAGGCGCCAATCCAACCTGCTGGATAACTAAAATAAACATTAAAGACATCGGATTTGATACTCATACTGACCGCCAGCCACAGCTGTCGGCAGCCAACCAGACCTAAGATAACGCACAGCATTACAGACTTTGATTTGCCAAAACCGCGGACAACTCCGGAAAAAATGTTATACATCGCATTGAACAGATAAAATGGCATGATTACCCGAATCATCGCTGAGGCATAAGCGACCACCTCTGCATCCCGGTTAAAGATTACCGCAATTCCCGGCGCCAGTATGAACAAGGCAAGGCTGGTCAGTCCTACCATAATCACCGAAATCCAAACGCTGATCCGAATCCCCTCCACCGCTCGTTTTTTCTTGTCCGCTCCATAATTCTGACCAATAAAGGTAGTGATGGCCACGCCCAGCGAGCTGCAGGACAATCCGGCAAATTTCTCCACTTTTTTTGCTACTCCGATTCCCGCCATGGCGGAAGAACCGAAACCATTCGTGTAGCGCTGCACGAACATATTGGAAATCGACGTGATGCTGGTCTGAATGCCCGCTGGAATTCCCAGCCTTAAAACCTCCGCCAAAATCGGCTGATTTAACCGTAATTTCCGAATTTCTAATTTGTAAACATCATGCGTCTTAATCATTTTTCTTAAGACCAGAATTACGGAAACCAACTGAGCCAAAGTTGTCGCCCAGCCAACGCCGGCCACGCCCATGTTAAATCCGCAGACAAACAGAAGATCAAGCACAATGTTGGTCATACTGGAAATTAACAAATAATAAAACGGACTGCTGGAATCCCCGACCGCTCTTAAAATTCCGGCGCCGACATTATAAATGGCGGTAAAGAGAATTCCAATCAGATATATCCGAAGATATTCCAAAGCGCTGGCATACACGTCCGGCGGACAGCTGATCAGCTGCAGCAGCTGCGGTGAGAGCCAGTAGCCAACCCCAGCCATGACGAAACCGAAGAGAAAGGCAAACAAAATCGTTGTATGAATTCCGTCGCTCAGCTTTTGATAATCCTTTTTACCAAACATCTGAGCGAAGAAAACACCGCCGCCGGAAGCCAGTCCGGTAAAAAAGCCCACAAGAAAATGAGAGATATCATTGGTTGAACTAACCGCCGCCAGCGCTGTTTTTCCAACGAAGTTGCCGACGACCAACGAATCCACACTGTTGTATAAATTCTGAAACAACTGTCCGACAAAGATCGGAAGGGCAAACAATAAAAGTTGTTTCCAGATCGATCCCTGCGTTAAATCTACGCTGCTTTTCTTTAATTGTTTTCCGCCATGCAAAAAGATGCGCCTCCTTTAATTTTCCTTCTGTTTTTCTCAACACCCAGCTTCATTATAATCAACCACGATTTTAACTTAATTCCAAAGTTTGAGGTCTGCTCAGCGCAATTTCGCAAAAAAAAAAACTGCCGCAGCAGTTCTTTGTTTAATCATTGGCCGTTAAAAAATCCTGAACTCCGATGGCATTCAGCGCTCCTTGGGCAGATCGCAAACATTGATCCAGAAACTCATCGAGATTCTCAGCCATATCCCGTCCCAGCGCCAATTCCAGCACTAACGGCAGATTCGCACCGGCGAAAATCCGGCAGTGAGTATCGCTCAGCGCCCAGATGCAGGCATTATACGGCGTTGCGTTTTCCAAATCACAAAGACAGACCACCGGTATCTGCTGACTATGATAAAAGTCATATTTTTCTCTGATTTGAGCAGCCAAAGATTCTAATGACTCTCCTTCCCATAAGGAAAACGCTTCAACGAAGTCCAGGGGACCGGCGATCATCTCTGCGGATTTCTTCAATCCGGTTGAAAAGTCAGAATGCGAACAGATAAAAATTGCTAACATAAAAAGTTCCTTTCTTTTCACGTCCGCCAAGAAGGAACGGATCTTCATGATCATCGAAAAAAAACAGAAAGAACTCATGGGGTGTTGAAGTGACTTCGATAACAAGATTATCACTTCTGGGGATCTGTTTTGATTATAGCCCGTCGATTTTCAGATTGTCAATCCTGAATTTTAAGGTTTTCTCAACACTCTGCAAATGTATTATGCCTTTCTCCTGAATTGTTTTCCTGAGCTCAGCGCGTTAGAATATAACAAGAAAACATTACAATTCTAGATAGGAGTACGCCATCATGATTTTATTTGAGAAACAGATTCGGCTTCTGAATCTGCTGATTCTAACGGAAGGACCGGTTTCCGGCCACGTGCTGGGAAAAGAATGCGGCCAGAGCCTGAATACACTGAAAAAAGAAATCGAACTGCTTAACGATCAGCTTGAGAATGAGGGCTTTACCATTGCCTCCTGTCTGTCCCGCGGATATCAGATTGAAATTTTGGATTCTGATCAATTCCAGCGCTTCCGCCGCAAATTTCTGACTACGACGCATGCCCGGCATTTCTTTGCGACCGAACAGAAAGAACGGATTCATTTTCTTCTCCGCCAGCTTCTGACCAACGACGAAAAAATGACGATCAGTGATTTCGCTCAGACCTGCAACTGTTCCGCTTCCGTTATCAATCAAGACATGATTGAAATTAAAAAGATGCTGCGTCAATTTGATCTGCAGCTGGAGAATCACACCAACAACGGACTTCGTGTCTGCGGCAATGAGTGGAATAAACGCAATCTGCTGATCAATGAATTCCGTATTCTCAAGAATTATGATAATCATGTGCATCTTGATCAGGACTGCCGTATGATTCACCTTTTTATTCAAGATGAAGCGTATCAATGTGTCCGTACAGTCGTCCTGAATCAACTGAAGCAGGCAGAATTTCTCATTCCTTACCGTGATCTGGACAAGTTGATATTCATGGTTTTAATGAACACACTGCGTCGTCGCTATGAAAAACAAATTATCTTCAGTCCGGAAGTGATCGAAGTTCACAAACATATCATTCCTCAGGGTTATCCGTTAGCTCTTTCCATTCTGACACAAGTAGGCACGATCTATAATGTTCAGTATACGGAGAATGAAATTCTTTCGGTCGCGATTCTGCTGAACTGTTACCGTACCCTGGACGTCGAATCAGCCGCTCTGCTGAATCAAAAACTAGGCTTTGAAAAAACGATTCAATCCTGCATGTATCACCTAAAGGCCGTCTTTCATCTGGAAGCTTATTCCCTGCCGCTTTTTGAATCGGAATTCCGGCTGGCCATGACCACGTTTTTACTCCGTGAACAAATGAAACTCCATGTGGATGTCGATGCGGTTTCCAAATATCGGCTGGACGTCTATTTAAATAATTTTTGTCTGGTTCTGTTTGAACATTTGAAAAAAGCGGATTCTTTATTCTTCAATATCTATGATATTTATCGCTTTTATCCGGTTTTCAGCATTCTGCTCAGTGAAATCAACAAGCAGATTCATCGCACGGTCTTTGTCATTTCCAAAGATGGACTATCCTATTCCCGCTATTTATGTCATGCTTTGCGCAAGCTGAACACGGTCTTTGCGATTGAATACATTCCGATGGACTACCTGGAATATCTGTGTCTGGCCGATAAAAGCTGTGATTTTATCGTTACCGACATCAGTAAGCAGGAATTTGATCTGGATCCGGAAAGGGTGCTGCGCATGCCGACTTATAACATTGCGCAGGATAAGAAAATCTACATCCATAAGATGAATAATCCTTTTTACTCACTGGAAATCAGCCGGTATTTTCAAGCTGAAGATATTACCTATCTGCAAAACGCTGCAACACGGGAGGCCGTCTATCATCAAATTGAAACGGAGATTCTGGCCGATATTCCCAACGCTCAGCAGTTTGTCCGGCGTTGTCAGCAGATGGAATCCATCATCAGTCCGGTTTGGGATAATCAATTGATTGTCCTCAATACGACTCAGGATCTGGTTGGAAAAACCTTCATCAAGGTTTTGGTCCTCGACAAACCGGTCAAATGGAAAAAACAGCTTTGTTCCATAATCGTTTTATACAACGTCAGGAACAATCATGTACTGTATTCCCAATACATCTGCGTCAAAATCCAAAAATTAATCAAGGAAAAAGGCTTAGTTTTGGATAAAGATCATCGTATCGATTATGCCACCTTAATCCGTATCATTAACAAATAATTGCGGTCAATACCCCTCAATTTGACAAATTGAGTTCCCTTTTCCTGAATGCTATGATGCAATCAGGAGGAGTAGAAAAAATGAAAGCGCATTCAGAACAGTATTGTTTAACCCCGACCTATAAGCCGTTTTATATGATCGGATATAATTCGCCGCTGCGGGATCTGCCCGCTCAAGGCGTACATGACGATATTTATGTCACAACGACATTGCTGGACTTCAATGATCAGAAGTTGTTTTTGTTCAGCACTGACTGGCTCCATGTCGAGGATGAAATCGTCAGTGAAATCCGAGAACGGCTGCAAGCACAATTTAACCAGGATCCCAAACTGGTTCTAATCTCCGCGACGCATAATCATCAATCTGTCCGCGATCACATGCAATCAGCAAAAAGCGGCCAGTTCAATCAGGAATATCATGACCATGTTTTAGACTTGGCTGTCCGCGGCTATCAAGAGTGTTCAGCACAACTAGAAGAGGTAGAATGCTGGATGGGACGCAAGGTCATTCCGGGATATTACGGAAGCCGGATCGTCTATGGGGAGCTGGCTGACAACGAAGTCATTCTGGTTGAATTCCGCAATGCTCAGAATCAGGTTGTCGCGGCAATCTGCAACTGGGCGGTCCATTCTACGGTGATTACCCCTGACAACGCTTTACTGACCGCGGAATTTGCCGGCAATGTCCGCCGCTTGCTGAAAGAGAGAAAAGGTTATGCGCCAGCCATGATCGTCGGCGCGGCCGGCGACTGCAGTACCCGCGCCACCCGTCAGGGCAATGATTTCAATGAACTGCAGCGCGTTGCCCAGGGCATGGCCGAGGAAATCAGTAAAATCGAAGTGAATGAAAAACTGGAGCTGGAATTTGAACGGATTGCCTCGACTGAACATCATGTCCGGTATCCGATTGACCACAAGGAAGTACAGAGAATCATTGACGCCAACGAAGAAGAATTAAAAACTTGTCAGGATTTTGACCGACGGAAGATTTTAAATTCCATGATGAGCGGACTTCGCCGGAAACTAACGATGGATGAAGCCCGGGCTGACTGGTTTGCCGACACCCTTCGGCTGAAGGACATTGAAATTGTCGTCAGTCCCTGCGAGCTGGCGTCTAAATTCGGAAAGGAAATCAAACGTTTAAGTCCCGCTAAATGTTGCCTGATTTTCGGCTACACCAATGGCCGCGGCAGCTATTTATTCCCGAAGGAATATTACGGTTTAACGTTTGAAACGATCAGTTCCGGAATTCCGGCGGAAGAAGTCGAAAATTATATCAACAAAATCATTGCTATTTTATAAAAGGAGAAACGAATTATGATCAAGCTGATACGCAGTGACGACCGGCTGATACATGGCCAATGTGTAACTCAAATCGTCAAGCTTTACGCCATCCAGCACATCCTGGTCATTGACGACTTTACGGCGACCAACCCTTTTCTCAAACGAATTTTTGAGAAAGCTGTGCCGTCCAACATCACCGCTGAAGCGCTGACTTTCGACCAAGCGATTTCAGCCGCCAGAAAAGCCGTTGACAATGAAGTCAGCACGTTGATTCTGATGAAAACACCTTTAGTGATGCAGCGCCTGCTGGAAGCTGTGGAAGATCTTCCGAAAGATCTGAACATTGCATCACTAGCAGCCGGTCAGGATCGAACCGCCGTAACAAAATATGCCTATCTGACGCCGCAGGAAATCAGCGCCGTCAAACAGATGAGTGAAGACGGCGTCCATATTTGGTTCAGGCTGATCCCCACTTCACCATGCACCGAGTGGGATAGCATAAAAATGAATTACTGAGCAACCAAGGAGGGGAAAATTCATTATGACAGTATTTCAGGCTTTACTGCTGGCCGTTGCGTCCAGTATCTACGGACTTCCATTCTGGCGAGGCGGCTTTATTGACCAGTTTACCGGCAAGCCGCTGATCGTTGCCCTGATCATCGGCATTGTCATGGGCAATATCAAACAGGCGATGATCATCGGTTCTGTACTGCAGGCGATGTATATCGGCGTGATTGCCGTAGGCGGTATCCAATCCATGCCGTCGATTACCCGCTGTATCTGGTTTGCGCTGCCGCTGGCGATCATTTCCGGCACCGACGCTGAATTTGCCGTCACACTCTGTGTTCCATTCAGCATGCTTGAAACTTTTATTACCCAGTTTCTAAGAACCTTAAACACCTACTTTCTGCACTCCGCTGACCGAAAGATCGACGAGGAGAAATTTGACAAGGCATACATCACTTATTATTACGGTTTAATCTTATCCACAGCCGTCAACTTCATTATCATTTTTGGTATGAATGTTCTGGGTTCCACCGTCATCCTGCAATACGCGGAACTGATCCCGGCATGGTTGTTGGGCTCAATGAAAATCTTTACAAAGATGGGCGCGGTTTTAGGCTTCGGTATGCTTCTGACCGGCCTCATCAAAAAGAACATTCAATTCTTATATTTTGTTTTCGGATTCGTTCTGTTTAAAGTGATGGGCTTAGATACCATTACCGTAACGATCATCGCCGGCGTTCTGGCTTATCTGTTATTTATCTGTACGGGAACAAAGAAGGAGGCTGAACATGTCTAATCCAAAATTAGATCAATTAGCCAATGATAATCGATGGCTGAGAAAAGTTCTGTTAGCGCATTATAACGTCGCCGGTGTCTGCTTCACCTTTGAACGCATGATGATGCCGGGCATGGCCAACATGTTTATTAAGATTCGTGAGGATCTCTATCCCGGAGATCCGGAAAAACAGAAAGAACTGATTAAAAATCATGCTGTATTCTATAATACACAGCCGAATTTAGGGGCGATTGTCCCAGGCGTGGTTCTGGGGTTGGAAATCGAACGGGCAAAAAACAATTCCATTGACAATGAATTGATCCAGAGTATCAAACAGGCGCTGGCCGGTCCCTTCGCCGGTATCGGTGATTCTTTAATTCAAGGCTTATTGATCCCGATTCTGCTCTCCATCGGGATCAGTCTGAGTGCCGACGGTTCCCCGTTGGGAGCCATTCTGGGTGTAGCCGTGTTCTTCGGAATCAATATCCCGCTGGTCTGGTTCTTATTTAAAACCGGTGTCAAAATGGGGATCAGCGGTGCTGAAAAGCTGATGGACAGCGATCTCAAAGACCGCGCAGTCAATGCGATTGAGATGCTGGGCATTATCGTGATCGGCGCTGTCGTTGCCAGTACGGCGAATGTGCAGACCGGATTGGCGATTACAGCCAGCGGCAGCACCACCAGTATCCAGAGCGTCATTGACAGTATTCTTCCAGGCTTGCTGACGATCCTGTCCACGGTTTTAATCTACTGGCTGATCAAGTACAAAAAAGGGCGTGCAATGCGGATTATGGTCGCCATGTTCTTAATTTCTGTCCTAGGCTACTTTACCGGTATCTTAATATAACTGTCAAATATTCTGTTTCAGGTTTGAAAAGGAAGCGGGCTGCCTTGCGCAGCTTCCTTCCTTTTCTAAAATAAGGAGGAACTCGATGAAATTAATTGTCAAAGCCGATGATTATGGTTATACCCCCACCTACAATGACGGAACGATCAAAGCGATTGAAGAAGGCATTGTCACCACCGTGGATCTGATGCTGGACACGCCCGGTGTGGAAGATGCGATTGAGCGAATTAAAGCTTACCCGTGGATTTCGGTTGGCTGGCACAGCGGTCATTACTGGGGTGTTCCGGCCGCCGATCCGAAACTTGTTCCGTCTATGGTCAATGCCGAAGGCCGGTTTAAATTCCGCCATGATCCCAAAGCAAAAGAAACCGTTGATTTTCATGAGGCGCTGATTGAACTGCGGGCTGAGGTGGAACGCTGCATCCGACTGCTGGGACGGGCTCCGGATTCCACGCGGCTGCACGGAACAGGGCCGTTGGATGAAGCCAAGAAAATCATCTGTGAGGAATACGGTATTCCTTATGATTATATTTATAACGTTCGTGACGGCGTTGCTTTGAACGAACCGACACAATTTCAGCAGGCGCGGATCATTACGGTCGGTGATCGCCGCAAGTATATCGGCTGCGGCAAGGAAGACTGCAGTCTGTTTGCGGATTACAATCCTGTCCGTTGGTATAAGGAAACCGTGAATCCCGCTTGGGAAGGAGCTTACATCACAGCCTGGCATCCAGGATTTTTGGATGATTACATCGTGCAGGAGTCCTCGTTTACCGCCTGCCGGCCGCGCGATGTTTGGGCCTTGTGCGCACCGGAGCTGAAGGCTTGGATCAGGGACTCAAAGATCGAGCTCGTATCGTTGCGGGATGCGCTATATGACCGGCACGATTATCAGAATCATCTGAAAGTAATCGGCAGTGATCTAGCTGTTCAATCCGGCAAGGAGGTCTGATCATGGCCTTTGAATCCTTGGAGCTTCATCATCCTGTACAAGCTCAGTTAAAAAGCCGGCGGCTGCGCTATCGGGAACCGGAAAATCCGATCAAATGGCCGTATGAGAAACTGCTTCGGGAACAAAGCAAAACCCGCCGTGTCTATCCGATCAATCCATACGCCGAAGTATACCAATTCCGCAAGAATGTCTATGCTATTTTTACTGAGAGTTTAGACGGAGCGGGCAATCCCTGGATCTATTTAATTCTGGGCCGTGAGAAAGCCATGCTGATCGATACCGGTTTTGGCGCGGGTGATCTGAAAGGTCTGGTCAATGAAATTACCGGTGGAATGCCGCTGATCGTCGTGAATACGCATGCCCACAGTGATCATGCGCTTGGCGACTTTCAGTTTGATGAGGTTTATTGTCACGAATATGAAGTCCTCAATTTAGAAAAAATCAAAACACCGCATGCCTGGGACCGGCTCTTCGATGCCGAAGGAAATTGTATTTATACCCAATTTGATCGGGCTGATTTAATCGGTTATCATGATTTTAAAATTATCGGGGTTCCCAACGGAACGACTTTCGATTTGGGCGGCGGGACTGAGATTGAACTCATGTTTCTGCCTGGACATGCGACGGGCATGAGCGCCTTTCTGGATAAGCAAAATAAAATTTTATTTGCGGGTGATTATACCCATGCCTATGGTACTTCCCCCGATCATCCCTACGCCCGATACTGCACGGTCACAGCCATGCGCGATGCGCTCATGAACATCATCGCCCGCCGGAGTGAAATCGATTTTGTTTATCCCGGACATGGACCGTTGGATCAGCCCAGTATCGTTTTAGTGAATCTTCTGGAAACCCTGGAACAGGTGCTGGAAAATCCGGAGCACTCTGATTTTCAGGAAGAAATGATAAAAGGTGGAAAGAAGAAAGTAATCTATGGTAAGATGATTTTCCAGTCCAGTTATTTCAAATATTGCATGGAGAGCCTGCGCTGAGCATGATTTTTCAACAGTTCTAAAAAATTCTCATTCTCCGATTCTCTGACTGTAAGTTAAAAAGTCCCGTTACGCAGCGTTAGCACGGGACTTTTTTGATCTTCTTATCTTTATTATTAAGATGCTTGCCCTGACCGCTTTGAAGCCCTTCAGACAGGCAGTTGCATAAAACACACTGAATCATGTTTCATTCTGTATTTTAGATTTTCTCGATCAAGGCCTGAAAAACGACCGAGGCGCAGGTCAGACCGGCGGCGGCGGGCACAAAGACTGTGCTGGCCGGCGGATATTTTTGCTTTAAGGTTTTCCCTTCGGCATGGATCAGCCGATTCTGAGTGTACGGCAGCTCTTTCGACCAAACAACCGGGATCTTCGCGGTAAATCCCCGCTTCCTGACCATCTGCCGCAAAGCGCGGGCAAGCGGATCATTGCAGGTTTTATCTAACGTCGTAACGGTCAGCTGCGTCGGATCAAAGCGGTTGGCCATCCCCAGCGAACTGATGCAGGGTACGCCATGGCGATGAGCCATTTCGATTAAGGTCAGCTTGCTGGAAAGTGTATCAATCGCGTCGATGACATAATCCATTTTCTGATCGAACAAGCTTTCACTCTGTTCATTAAAAAATTCATGGATTGCCGTCACTTCGCACTCCGGGGCAAAACTGCGGATCCGCGCGGCCATCACTTCGGTTTTGGACTGATTCAGCGTATCCAGCGTCGCGATGATCTGACGGTTCAGATTGCTTGGCGCAACTGTATCGGCATCGACTAAAATCAATTTCCCAATTCCGCTGCGGCCTAACGCTTCCGCGGCATAGCCGCCGACGCCGCCGATCCCGACAATCAGCACGCAGGCCTGCTTCAATCGTTGGATCGCTGCTTCGCCGACCAACAGTTCCAATCTCTCTAACGGCGTTTCCATGCTTCATCCTCCTTCAGCCAGGCCTTAATCTCCGCAATCAGCTGTTCCTTTTGGCCCGACTGATCCATCTGGAACCAGCGGATCGGCGTTTGCCGAGTGAACCAAGTCATCTGCCGGCGGGAAAACTGGCGGGTATGGGTTAAGATCTGTTCACGAGCCTGACTGACTGTTTCGTTTCCTTCAAAGTAGCCGCGCCATTCCTTGTAGCCGATGCCCTGCATCGACTGATCATCAAAGCTGACGCCTTGTTCCAACAAGCCGCGGATTTCCTCAATCAAACCCTCCGCAATCATGCCGTCAACGCGTTTTTCAATCCGCTGAATCAGCGCCTGCCGTTCGCACGTCAATCCGCAGATCAGAGCGTCATAAATCGGTTTGTGTTCCTGCCGGCTTTCCAGCTCACTTTTCGGCACTTCGGACAATTCGTGAATGACCAAAGCCCGAATCAGACGGCGTTTGTTATGCGGATGGATCTGAGCCGCGGTCTTGGAATCCACCTGCAAAAGCCAAGCATAAAGTTCCTCTTCGGACCGCTGCTCCAGCTGTTCGCTGAGCTGTTCAGCGCGCGGATCCTGAGGCTGAAACTGATAGTCATACAGCGCGGCCTTAATATACAAGCCCGTTCCGCCAACAATCATCGGCAGCTTCCCTTTCGCGCTGACCGCCTCGATCGCAGCCCGTGCTTCCCGCTGAAAATCAGCAACGCTTGTCTTTTCTTTCGGACTCAGAATATCGATGAGATAATGCGGAATCCCCTGTTTTTCAGCTTCTGTGATTTTCCCCGAACCGATATCCAGACCGCGGTAAATCTGAATCGAGTCGCCGCTGATGATTTCACCTTGAAACCGTTGAGCGAGTTCAATCGACAAGGCGGTCTTGCCGACGGCCGTCGGCCCGACGAGGACGAGCACCTTTTTCATCGCTGGAACTCCTTAATCAATTGTTTTTCGGTAATCGTAATGAAAGTGGGGCGGCCATGCGGACAATGGTAAGGCTGTTCACAATGCGCCAGCTGTTCGATGACCTCCTGCATTTCCCCTAACGACAGCACACGGTTGAACCGGATTGAGTGGTGGCAGGCGATCGTTGCCAGACGATGCCGCTGCAGATCTTCGGCCCGGACTTCCCGGCCATCCTTCCACAAATCAAGAACATCCTGCAGAAAGGCCTGTTCATCAATTTCACTCATCCAAGCCGGCAGCTGTCGGCAGATCAGACTGTTCTGCCCAAAGTTTTCCAGATGGATGTGCATCGGTTCCAGCAGTTCGTTCATTTCCTGCAGCCGTGCGGCAACAGAAGCGCTGCCTTCCAAAATGATCGGCACAAGCAAATCCTGCATCGTCGGCTCCTGATCCAGAAAGCGCTGCTGAACTTCCTCAAAATGAACGCGTTCCTGGGCGGCATGCTGATCGATGATATATAAGGCATGCTCATCCTGCGCAAGGATGTATTTGCCGTGCATCTGGGCCAATACCTGCATCTGCGGAAAGGTTTTGCGCGGAACTGTCTGCAAGGTTTCTTCCGTTGCTTCTGTCTGACTCACCCGCGGATCAAGCGGTTCGCTGACCGGTTCCTGATCGGACAAAGTCTCCGTAACCGAAGCCGTATTTTTTTTAACCGGACTTCCTGCGCTGAAATCCGGAAGCTTCGCCATCACTTCGCCTTTTAAATCCTCAGGCAGAATTTCTTCCTTATCCTTTCCTGCCGTCAGGGGCTGAGGCTGTGATGTTTCCCGGGAAAGCGACGCGGCGATCGATTCGCGCTGTCGCTGCTCGTTCATCACTTCGGCCTGCCGCCGCCATTCTTTGGCTTCAACGGAATCTTCCCGAACCTGATCTTTGACACTCTCGGCAGGAACTTCAAACAGCTGTGGCATTTCCACTTTCTCGCGCGGCGTATCAATCCGCATCACTTCCGGCGCCTGCATGTGCTCACGCAGGGTGCGGGTCAGCGTATCCCGAATTAAAAATTCCAGCTGCTGCTCCTTGGAAAGCCGGATTTCCCATTTGGATGGATGGACATTGACGTCGCACAGATGGCTGTCCATCTCGATATCCAGCACGACGATCGGATACCGATCCTGCGGAATATAATTTTTATACGCTTCCAGAATCGCTTTCTGGATCCGGTAAGAGCGGATCATCCGGCGGTTGATGAAGACCGTCATGTAATTCCGGCTGGCGCGGGTTTGGGAAGGCAGCGCCATCAGCCCACGAACGGTATAGTCAAAATCCTGTCCTTCAACCTCAATGCATTGACGTGCCAGATCACGGCCGTAGATGATCGCCATGACTTCCAGCAGACTGCCGCTGCCGGCGCTGCGGAAAACCTCCTTGCCATCGTGAACAAGCCGGAAAGCAACCTGCGGATAGCTCAGCGCAAACTTCTGGATCACATCCAGGATCAGTGAAGTTTCATATGGGATCGACTTGAGGTGCTTAAGCCGGGCCGGCGTTTTCTGAAACAGACCGCTGACTGTGATCTGCGTTCCCTGGTTGCAGGGATAAGGGCGGGCGGACTGACGCTGACCATAACGAATTTCCACGCGGGTGGAATCTTCACCGTTATTCGTCAACAACGTGAGGTTGGATACCGAAGCAATGGAAGGCAGCGCTTCCCCGCGAAAACCCAGCGTGTGAATCGCCCACAAATCCTCGGTCGTTTTGATCTTACTGGTCGCATGCCGCTCAAAACACAGACAGGCGTCTTCCCGATCCATGCCAATCCCATTGTCGATCACTTCCATCAACTCTGTGCCGCCCTGATTGATATTGACTTCAATCCGCGTCGCCTGCGCATCCAGCGCATTTTCAACCAGCTCTTTGATCACGCCCATCGGCCGCTCGACAACCTCTCCCGCGGCGATCATATTGGTTAAATGCGCATCCAGCTGCTGTATTTTTGCCATCGTTATTCACCTTCCTGTTCCTTTTACTGAAGCGTTTATTCTGATTCCTTCTGATGTCCCTGCCGCAGAAATTCATAAAACGCAAAGCCGATTGAAATAATCGTCAACAGACCAACGATCATTTCCGAAAGATTATTCGCATATTCAGCCTGCCCCGGATCCACCAGCGCCAGCACCAGGAAATAAAGACACCAGATAAACCCCAGCATCAGCATTCCAAATGTCGTATAGGTGAGTATTTTCGATCCTGTTTTCCATCGCTTTCGGCCTTGTTCCAGCTGCTTCGACGTGTAATGAAAATCAGGATTTTTCCGATGCCGCCACTGTTGGCGAAGCAAGCCCGCAAGAAGTCCGAGAATTAAACCCTGGCTGAGCGCCAGACAGATCATTCTAAAAATATCCATGATTTCCTCATTTCCGTTTTCTTCAATCGGATGCCCTGACCTTTAGCGCATTGTGCAATGAAGGAAAAGGGCTAAGCAAGAACAGCTACGCTTTCTGCGCTTCGCTTAATTCCTGCTTTAAATCCATGATCATCTGCAGGGCCTGAAGCGGAGAGAGCTGATTGGGATCCACCATCTCCAGCTTATCCAGAACGCCCTGTTCTTTCACCGGCGCCTTGACCATTTCCACAATCCCCAGCGACTGCTGAACCACCCGCTTCTTGGATTCATATTCAGCTAACAAATCACTGGCCCGATCCAGTACGGCATCCGGCAGTTTCGCCAGGCGGGCTACGTTGATCCCATAGGAACGATCCGCCTTGCCCTGCTTCACCCGGTACATAAATGTGACGTGACCGTTGTCTTCATGAACCTCTACATGCACGTTCTTCACCACCGGCAGACTTTCATCCAACGAGGTCAGCTCGTGATAATGGGTGGAGAACAAGGTTTTCGCATGAATGCACACAGCGATGTATTCAATCATCGCCTGCGCCAGCGCCATGCCGTCATAGGTGGAAGTACCGCGTCCGATCTCATCAAACAGGATGAGAGAATGCTCGGTTGCCTGCGATAACGCGTTATTGGCCTCCGTCATTTCCACCATAAACGTCGATTGTCCGGACAGGATATCGTCGCTCGCTCCGATGCGGGTGAAAATCTTATCGAAAATCGGCATTTCACATTTCTTCGCCGGAACAAAGCAGCCGATCTGCGCCATCAGGATGATCAGCGCCACCTGCCGCATATAGGTGCTTTTGCCGCCCATATTCGGGCCGGTAATGATCAAGATCTGTTTTTCTTTATCCATCGCCAAACTGTTGGACACATAACGGTTGGTGCTGATCTTTTCCAGAATCGGATGCCGGCCTTCTTCAATTTTCAGCGGATCCTCCGTAAACACCGGGCGAACATAACCGTTGTCCGCGCTGATGGATGAAAGGGCATAATAAACATCCATGTTCGCCAACATCAAAGCCAGCTTCTGCAGCTTTGGCAAATAACTGCGAATCTGTTCCAGCAGGTTGGCAAACAGCTCGGTTTCCAAGCGGATGGAGCGTTCTTCCGCATGCAGAATCGCATCTTCCTTTTCTTTCAGTTCGGAGGTAATGTAACGCTCGGCATTGGTCAAGGTCTGCTTGCGGACATAGCCGTACTCTTCCTTCACCTGCGCCACCGCACCTTTGGACACTTCAATATAATAACCGAAAACCCGGTTATACCCGATTTTCAGCGTCTTGATTCCAGTCCGTTCCCGTTCATAGTTTTCCTGCTGAAGAATCCAGTTTTTCCCGTCCTTCTGGGCGCTGCGGTATTCGTCCAGCTGTTCGCTGAAGCCTTCCGCAAACATCCCGCCTTCCTTGACCGACACCGGCGGATTTTCCACAAACGCCCCGTCCAACAGCTCAGTCAGCGGCAGACAGCAGTCGATATCCTGATATTCCTGAAATACCGGAGCGTCTTGAAACAAAGCGAGGATATCCGGGACCTGACTGAGCGTTTTCTGCAGGCGCTGGCAGTCAATCGCATTCGCCGAACCGTAGGCAACCCGGGCGATCAGCCGTTCCATATCATAAATCTGATTCAGCTTATCCTTAAGGTCCTCACGAACCAGATAGTTTTTCATTAAATAATCAAGCCGATCCTGCCGAAACAGGATTTTCTTTTTATCGACTAACGGCCGTTCAATCCATTTTTTCAGCAGCCGGGAGCCCATCGCGCTTTGGCAATGATCGAGAAACGACCACAGCGTTTCCGACTTGCTTTGGGTGCGCAGCGGGACGACCAGTTCCAGATTCTGCTGCGTCGAGAAGTCCATATACAGCACATCGTTTTCATTCTCGATCTCGACGGTCTGTAAATGGTGCATCATCCGTTTCTGCGTTTCAATCAGATAGTTCAGCATCACGCCATAAGCTTCCCGCTGCGGCGCTTCCGTGACCTCTTCGCATAAGGGCAGATAGTCCTCGCCGATCTGATCCTCACAGCAATAGGAAATCGCCACGGCCGACAGGTCGCGGACACCGCGGATGAATTTCTCATCGAAGCCTTCTTTGACAACAATCTCCCGAATGTTGTTTTTTAATAAGGTCTGCTGCAAATGAAGAATGTTGCGCGGAATGTGGGTAACAGTAGTTTCTCCGGTCGACATTTCACAGATCGACAGCGCCAGCCCATATTGATAATCGACAACCGCCGCCAGATAAATACTGGAGCGTTCGTCAAACAATTCATCAATCACCGTTCCCGGCGTGACGACTTTGATGACATCGCGTTTGACTAATCCTTTGGCCAGTGCCGGATCTTCCATCTGTTCCACAATCGCTACTTTATAGCCTTTTTGAACTAACCGCTGAATATATCCCGTCACGGCATGAAAAGGCACGCCGCACATCGGCACTCGGTCCTTCACCCCTGCATTCCTGCCGGTCAGAACCAAATCCAGCTCACAGGATGCAATCTTGGCATCCTCAAAAAACATTTCATAAAAGTCACCCAGACGATAAAAAACCAGGGCGTCCTGATAGTTCTTTTTCACCTCCAGATACTGCTGCATCATCGGCGTATATTGTTCCATATTCTTCACCTCTAAAAAAACTGTTCTTATTATACCATTATTTTTTCTGCGGGTCAGGGAAGTTTTGGGTTTATAATAAGGAAAATGGAGGTGCGGATATGCGAATTTGTACGATTTTAGGAAAGGGCTATGAGGAGATCGAAGCCATCGGTACGCTGGCGTTGTTGAAACGCAGCGGTCTGGAAGCCGATCTGTTTGGAATCAGCGGTGAAAAGACATCCGGCAAGCATGACCTGCCGATCTGCGGTCTGCTTGCTCTGGATGAACTTCAGCCGGAAAATTACGACTGCCTGCTTCTGCCGGGCGGGCCGCATTATGTTTTGTTGGAAGAGAGCGAACAGGTAAAACAAATCATCCTGAAATTCAGAGAACTGGATAAGCCGATTACCGCGATTTGTGCTGCCCCGACGATCTTAGGACACATGGGCTTATTAAAGGGAAAACGCTACACTTGCTTTACCAGCATGAACGAAGATTTTGGCGGCACCTATGTTGATCAGTACACCGTCACCGACGGCAATCTGATCACCGGGCGCAGCGCTGCAGCCACGATTGACTTTGCGTTTGCGATCATTGAGAAACTGCAGGGTTCAGCTCAGAAAGAATTGATTCAGAAACAGATTTACTATTGATTGCTTCCTAAAAAAAGACACGCTGGTTTTCAGGGTGTCTTTTGTCTACGCGGAAATAATCTCCACAAGTTTGCCGCTGAAGGCAGCTCCAAAGAGAATGATCTCATGAACGCCCGCATCCCGAAGCTGCTGATCGTATTGTTTCTTCTTAATCTGATCCGGTGCTTCATTGGCCATTTTTTTTAACTCTTCTGCAGTGCTGTGCTGTGCTGCCTTTAACTCGATAAGAATCCCCGGCAATTTTGCCTGTTTTGGAAACAGACATAGATCATAACGGCCCAGACCTGATTCTTTATTGGATAACACTTGATACCGATTATCCAGCGTGGCAAGCAATCCGAGCATAAGTCCATGATAAAAGGTTTCCTTTGCCGTATCATAATAGCTTACAGAGGTCTTCAGCAATTTACTTAAATGCTCCCGCAGACTTTCTGCATCGCCCGCATAGATTGCCTGTTGAACCGCAATCGACGTCGATTGCGGAATGAGTTCCGAAAACTGATTTAATATCTCACTTTGGTAAACAAAACGAATCTCTTGGTTCGGCAGTGCCACCTGACACATATTTCCCATACCAAACGACTTGCTTTCGATGGCCTTTAAATAACCTGAAACCAATAAGAAACTGTAAATTGACGAAGGATTATTCTTGATTTGAGGATAAATAACGCTGGTATCCACATAGGTGAGAATTGATTTTCCCTGCAGCAGTTCTGCCATCTGATCAAAAACTGTTGAATCCGCATGATCCAGAACTTCTCCAATAATGTCATTCCCACTGGTTGATACCCAATAAGCTCTGGCTTCACATGCATTATTAAAATAGTTAATCACTGACCAGGGATTAAAAATTTCCGTTTCACCAAACCGATAACCGTCATACCAAGCGCACAGTTCCGGCAGCTTATCCTCCGCTTGGTAATAGGCTGCCATGGCTTCTACTTCAGGTTTTGTAAAACCAAAGTATTCACTGTACTTCTTGTCCAAAACAGAATTGACCACAAGGTTATTTAAGTCGCTGAAAATACTTTCTTTTGCTACACGAAGAATTCCTGTCATAAAGCCATAGGCAAGATTACGATTATCTTTAAGCCCACTCGAAAAGAAATTGCGCATAAAGGAAACGACAGGTTCGTAATACCCTGCTAAATAGCCTTGTTGAATCGGCGTATCATATTCATCAATAATGATCACTACCGCTTCCCCATAGTGCTTATAAAGCATGGAAGATAGGACTTTCAGGGCCGATATATAATCGGTTTCCCCCGCTTTGCGGGAAACAATTTGTTGGTAAAAGTCCTTATCATAATCGCTGCACTGATCACTGGAAATCAACACATTGTGCCGCTGAAACTCTTCACTGATTAAAAGGGTCAGATGTTCATAGGTTTCTTCCCAAGTATTGCGCTTTACATCTTTGAAGCTGAGAAAAATAACGGGATATTTGCCCTGAACATCACGATATTTTTTCCCGCAGTGCCAAATTTTCATCGACTTAAAATAAACAGAAGTATCTTTTTCAGTCTTCTCAAAAAAGGTTCTCAGCATATCCATATTCAACGTTTTTCCAAATCGGCGCGGACGTGTAAAAAGTGAAACCATTGGACGTTCGTCGATAAAATCCTTAATCATCATCGTTTTATCTACATAGTAATAGTTTGAAGAGGCTAAACGATAATCAGATACGCCGATAGGCAGCGGTAATTTTTCAGAATGGGCAGCTTTGCGATATGCCCCGGTTTTAAGCCTTCTGTCCAGGGGTCTTTTCACATCAGCTGGAATAATCCATATCCCTTTTTCTTTTCTGGCATTTTCAATTTTACCTTCTTTACAAAGTGTGGTGACAGCCCGCGGAGTAACATTCCAAAGTGCGGCCGCTTCTTTTACAGTGAGAATTTCTTTCATTACAATGCCCCCTTTGATATCCTGAATCTATTATATCGGATTATCAGAAAAATATCATCTTCAAAAAGAAAAATATAATATTAGTTAAATATTTTTCTTTTTATATTTCTTTCTTTCCAATACTGCGGTTCTATCCTGCTTTTTGTCGACTTACGATTGCGATGAATACAGGATCTGATTTATTATCTGCGAAGCAAGCGGCTTAGCGACAGCTGTTTATCAATCCATTCCGCATAGAACCCGGCTTCATGACACACCAGAATAATCGCACCCGGATAACGCTGCAGCGCTTCCTTTAAAGCCTTTTTAACCTGATTATCCAAATGCTGCGTCGGCTCATCCAGGATTAAAAGACTGCCTTCTTTTTGCAAAGTCAAACACAGCTTAACCCTGGCTTGTTCCCCGCCGCTTAAAGTTTCCAGGGGACGCATGGCCAATTCATGCGTAATCCGGCATTGAGCAAGCTGAAAACGCAGTTCCTGCAGCGTTTTATGCGGAAACTGATCGGAGAACATCGCCAGTGCACTTTGCTTGGGATCCGGCCAGCTCAGCATTTGAGAGAAGTAATTGATCTGAATCTGTTCAGAGCGCTTTACTTTTTGCGCCAGCGGCGGCAATTCCCCGATCAAGGTTTTTAACAATGTCGTTTTCCCAATTCCATTAAATCCAGTTATCACCCATTTTTCCCCTGCCTGAACCGTTAGATCCAAAGGTGGAAGCAAAGGATGGTCATATCCCACGCTCAGACCGGCTGTTGCCAGCAAAATTCCCTGTCCGCATGCGGTATAGGGAAAATCAAAATGCAGATGGGCAACTGTATCCGGCGGCGTTAGCCGTTCCATCCGTTCCAACTGTTTGCGCCTTCCCTGAGCAATTCGGGTATTCACGCCAGCGATATTGCGGCGGATATACTCCTCCGTCTTTTTGATTTTTACCTGCTGCGCTTCATATTGTCGGCGATATTCCTTTTGACGATGTTCTTTCTGCTGCAGAAAGGAAGTATAGCTTCCATAATATTTGATAATCTGTCCCCATTCTACATTTAGAATGGAAGTCGCAATCTGCTGCAGAAAGGCGAAATCATGCGTGATAACCAGAAAGGCCCCCTCGCGCTGCCGCAGCACCTCCGCCAACCATACGACATGCTCGTGGTCCAGATAGTTGGTCGGTTCGTCCAACAGCAGCACGTCGGGGTTTCTAAGAATCAGCTGCGCCAAAATGACTTTAGCACGCTGACCGCCGCTGAGCTGGGACAGCCGTTTTTGCACTCCGATCTGATCCAATCCCAATCCGGTTATCGTTTTTTCAATTATCACTTCAATTTCATAAAAACCTGCCGCATTCAGCTGTTCCTGCAGCCGCCCTGCTTTTTTCAGCCAAGCTTCGCTTGCTTCTGAAGCCGCTTTAAAATAGGCTTGGTTCATCTGTTCTTCCCATTGCCACAGCGGTTCAAAAGCCGTTCGCAAAAATTCCAAAATTGTTAATTCTGCCTGATCTGTCCACGCCTGTTGATTTAAAGCACCCAAGGTGATGCCTGGCTGCCATCGAATCTCTCCCTGGTCTGGACTGATCAATCCCGTTAAGATTTTCATAAGTGTGCTTTTCCCCGCACCATTAGGTCCAACGATTCCGCAATGTTCATCTTTCAATAATTCAAACGTTGCGTCCTGATATAATTTTTTCTCATCAAACTGGTGTGTTAAATGAGAAACACTACAATAACTCATAATCTAATCCTACTTTCTATTTTATGGAATTCTTGTTTTCTCATCGAATCCAAAACAAGAATGAGTACGTCGTAGAAAAACAAAAAAAGCAGCGGTAATGGGAATCCTTTCTTCCCTGACCTCTGCTTCAAAAAAACAACAAAGGCCACAGATAAAGCATCTGTGACCTGCAAGCTCTGCTTTCTCTCTGCCTATGACAAAAACATGAAATCCTTACTTAATTCCAGTTTTCCCAATGACAGATGAAGAATGATAGAAAATCAGAAGATTTCCTGTTTCAGCTCCGCACAATGCTTCATCGACTCGATTTGCACGGAGCTCATGGTTCTTGTAAGAATGATACGTTGTTCAAAAAGCATCGTGTTTCGCCTCCTCTTTTAGACGAGGCTATTCTAGCATGGAGAATCAAGGAATGCAACCCAAAGTCATCCCAGTTTCTCTGCGGAAATAAAAGTCATTTGATTGTCCTAATAAATTTGCATACCCAGCCACTTTTTACCAAAAGATAAGAAGCTATCATCAAAAGGATAGGAGCCAAGTATTCAACCCGATTCCATCCATACTACAAGTAACGGAATGCTTATCCATTATCAATTACCGATTATTTCTCTCTTTTTAATCAAGAAATAAAAGTTTTACTCTGTCAATTAAATCGCTCTTTTTATTAAAAATAATTCCAGATGCATAATATTTATAATTGATTAAAATTGTATTATCTGAGAATATTTCAATATTCCAAGTATAAGTTCCATTACTCGCAAAAATTTTTACTGATTCTACTGAACCTTCGTGAACAGCCTTGTGATGCATAAAAAATACTGGATAAAATGTGAAGTCAAGACTATTACTCAGCTCAATCAATTCGTCTGTATTTCGAAATTCTAAACTGCTATACTGTAATTTTGATCGAGATTCTTCAAAATACAACAAACTGACATAATTTGATTTTTGAATTATTTACTTTAACTGAACAGCATTACACAATTTTACAGAACTGGTTAAAGATATTATTGCTAATACAAAGATAAATATTATAAATTTTTTATGACAGCAAATAAAATGACATTTCATTTCTTTATTAATCGTATCCAGCATAATATACCATCCCTTATCATTATATTATCCTACATTTTGGATGAAATAAATTAAAATAAACATCAGATTCTTGGATTACCCTTCCCTTTTCAAGACGATATAATATTGTGGCTGAACAAATCTGACCATCCTGGCCGTCGGTAATGATCTGTTTTCTCGTCAATCTAAGCCTTTGACGTTCTAAACGAATCATCGGACCCAAGATTTTCTTTTTCTCTTTGCTGATCTCTCTTGCCACAAGGTACTCCTCCTTTTTTTCATTATACTGATTTTTTTCTAACATGTAAAAGTACAGTGCTATTCTCGAAATACCTGTCACCTTATCTTTTTTACAAAGGCAATATAAAAAGCTGATTTTCTGTGCTTTGTCCTTTCTCAGCTTTTCTTTTACTCTAATTCGTTTTGTTTATTAATTTCCATTCAACCAGACTGTTAACCTAGGCTTTGACTACATCAATACGATTTATTCTTCAGGATGTTGAATTACTTGATTGTAGCCTTCTAAAATTTCTTCTAATGTTCTTGGCTCGTAAGCAATCCAAGGGTGCATGCAACCAACATTGATGGCTAACATGGGTGTTCCGCCTTGAGCGAATAAATTCAGATCGTCCCGCTCATTCATTTGTGAAATGCAGCTTTGAAAAAATTGATCTTCCACAGAATTATGTGTATGACCATAAAGTAAAATCGACCCGCGGTGCTGATTTTTCCACATTAGAATTGGATAATGACTTAACACCAGATTATAGGACTGCCCTTTAATATGATCCGTTATTTCTTGATAATCATGGATTTCATAAAAAAGCTGTTTATAACGATAATCTTTCAAAATGTCATGATTACCTTGAATTAATACTTTTTTTCCCTTCAAAATGGCTACCAGTTCAATCAGTTTTTCCTTACCATGAAGCAGAGATACATCGCCCAGAATATAAACGACATCATTATTGGTAACCTTTTTATTCCAATGTTGGACGATGTAATCATTCATTTCATCCACAGTGGAAAATGGCCGTTTATCAAAATTTAAAGCATTGGCATGGAAGAAATGGAGATCTGAAATGTAATAGTTCACCGAAACAACCCCTTTCTATCTGAAAAAATAAAGAAACTGAGATCCGTCATTGTATCCTTTGACGTATATCTCAGTTGTTCATTTCTTTATGCGCTGCGCTTCATTTCCTTGATGCGCTTGTTGATTTCATTTTTTATGATTGTGCTGCCGGCTCCGAAATTTACCGAATAGCCCGCGCGGCTTTCTACAACACGGCTGGCGCCCAGACGCTGAATCTGAGAGAAATTGATCAGCGAGGAATCGACAACCTGAATCGTTAAGCGGGTAGGAGAAGAGTGCATCATTTTGATGTTTTCCAAGCCGCCGACCGCCAGAATGAAGCCTTCTACTCTTCGCTTGCTGGCACCGGTATTGAACAAGTCCAACGCCAAATACTTAAAGTAAAAGCGAGTAAATGCCAAGTAGAGAACAAACAGAATCACACCGACGACGAAGATCATCTGAATCGTGTGCTGCATATTCGGATTGCGGACATACAGCATAAAATCAAACAGCGTTCCCGGCATAGCCGTCACGGTACTTCCGGCATAACTGAATCCCAAGGTCACGCTCATCGACTGGAAGATTCCAAACAATGCCCCGGTAACTATCAAATGGAACACAAATAACAGCGGCGTCAGGATCAGAAGATACAATTCCAACGGCAGCAGCGTTCCTGTCACTAACGACACTAGAATCGCAACTAAGAAGAACAGACGAATCCGCCGTTTTTCCATCTTATCTGTAAACATCGTATAGAAACCGATCAGCATGCCCGGAACCGCAAACAGATTCAGAACATAATACGGCGTGATCAGCCGGCCTACTCCGCTTGGCGTAATTAAACTGTTCATCTGCGCCGTCCAGATGCCGACATCTCCTGTATAGTTTACGCCTAAATTATTGATCCACGTCCCGCCCTGTTCGCCAAACCAGAACAGATTCCGCATCAGCGCTCCCAGATTCAGATCCGCTAAAATCCGATCCATAACGCCGTAAACAAACAAGTTCATCGGATTGGTAATATCCGTAGCGATGAACTCAAAAATCGTATTGAGAAGACTGAGCACAATCGGCCAGATCCAGACCAGCGCAAAACCGGTGATCAGACACAGAACCAAAGTTAAGATCAAGCCCCAGGTATCCCGGTCGACAAAAGAGAAGAACCCGTATATCGACTTCGTCCGTGATTTGGAATAGGCAATCCGCGAGGCCAGCACAACGGCTGCGCACGCAAAGAACCCCGTCTGTAACGGATATCGTGTCCGGTCAAATAAGGATGAAGAATAACTTAATCCCAGAATGGCTGAAGAAGCCGAGGTTGGCAGTCCGGAGGGCTGAAACAACATCGTAATCACTAAGACCAGCACATATCCGGTAATTCCGATCATAATCGGCACGGATGAATTGCTTTTTGTCGCTAAAAACTTTATCATGACAAAGAAAGGAAAATTGATAATAATAAAACTGCCGGTCCGTTTGAACAGATCTGCCAGCAGCAGGATATTGCGATCATTAACCGACCAGAAAACCGATAAACTCTGGTTGGTAATCAAGGTTCCAAGCCCCGTCAGGATGATTGCCACAAACAGCATTTTCAATGGAAATTGAATGATTTCTAATAAAGAATGCCATCTTCTCATACCATCACCTCGCCTATTATGATACCATTATTATACGTTAGATTCAAATGAAAGGAGTGGTTTGACTTTCATGAAAACCAAGTTTGCTGAAACACAGGCTGATTTCTTTCGGATTGTCAGAATCCGGACTGAAGTCTTTGTTATAGAACAACAAGTTGACCTGCACATTGAACAGGATCAAGACGACGACACCGCCCTGCACTGGCTGGTGGAAAATGAGGACGGCGAAGCGATTGCCTGCTGCCGGGGATTGGATTTCGGAGAAGAAATTCATCTGGGACGCGTAGCTGTCCTAAAGCCTTACCGCATGCAGCATATCGGAGCCTTGATGATGCGGGAGGTAGAGAACGATCCGCATCTGGCAAAATTCAAGAAGATCGTCGTGCACGCGCAAGCGCAGGTTGAAGGCTTTTATGCGTCGCTGGGCTATACCACTGTGTCCGAGCCCTTTTATGAGGCCGGCATCAAGCATGTAACGATGGAGAAAGCGCTATGAGCCAACAGCCGGAACGCATCCATAAGAAGTTTCATATCGACCGGACCTTGATGTTTCTGCTGCTGGCCATGACCTGCGTGTCCTTGTTGGCAATCTATTGCGCGGATCCGATCATGGCGACCCGGCTGCAGGGCACCTATCTGTGGGCCAAGCAGGGCATGTGGTATGCGATCGGATTTCTGATGCTGGCGTTTCTGACACGGTTTGGAAGTGATCGGTTATTTACCGGCGTTAAGATCTTTTACTGGATTTTGATGGTTCTGCTGGCCATCCTGCTGGTGGATAAATATTTAATTGATCTGCCGGACCGCTTTATCCGGCCGGTCAACGGCACAACAGCGTGGTATCAGATCCCTGGCCTGGGTACCTTCCAGCCCAGTGAATTTATGAAAATTGTTCTGATCATCATGGTTGCCAACATTATCCATGAGCACAATCTGGGCAAAACTGAGATGTCTTTTGCCAGTGACTTTCAGTTATTCTGGAAGGTTGGAAAAATTTCCGTTCCGCCGCTGATTTTAATTTTCTTAGAACCAGATACCGGTATTCCATTAGTCATCATCGTCAGTATTCTGGTCATGCTGGCTGTGTCCGGAGTGCGCCGGGAATGGGTTTGGCTGGGTGCTGCCTGTCTGATAATCGGCTTCGGCGGCTTGATCCTGATGTTTAAATTTTATCCGAATGTTCTGTCCTCCATCCTTGGCGGAGGGTATAAAATGCGCCGTATCTACGGTTGGCTGGAAACGGAGAAATACATCAATACCTGGGGCAATCAACTTTATACTTCGCTGCTGACAATCGGATCTTCCGGCTTGACCGGCCATGGCTTCCGCGAAGTGCTGATTCGTTTCCCAGAACCGCAGACGGACTTTATTTTCTCCGTTATCGGTCAGAACTTCGGATTTCTCGGCACAACCTCCGTGGTCGCTCTGCTGACAACCTTTGATCTGAAATTGATCAGTATCGCGACGAAATATGATCAGCCAAGAGAACGGTACATGGTTGCCGGCATGATCGGAATGTTATTGTTCCAGCAGCTGGTCAACATGGGCATGATCACCGGTCTGTTCCCGATCACCGGGATCACGCTGCCGTTTATCTCCTATGGCGGATCGAGTATGTTATCCTATATGATACCGCTGGCGATTGTTTTCCAGATGAGCTCGGAAACCAAGAGCCGGCTGATGCACTAAACTCCGGATAAACATTATGGATCGCTAAAAGCAGTGATATCTTATATAGTACGTATTTTTGCTTGTTTTCACATATTTTTCTCTATCCACTCGAATAATACTTTCCCAACAGACAAAAAAAATCGCCGGAAAGGAAGTTCAGCGCAGCTCCGCTCTTCCTGCCACAGCGATTTTTTTCTGACTTTGTTTTCAGGCTTTGCTACAAACTCATCGCAAAGAAATATCCGTCATGGGTAGCCTCCATAACACGGCCGACGCGTTTGCAGTCACCGATCAAGGCCGTCTGCGGAGTAATGCCGTAGAAGGCCAGCGCTTCTTCACGCTTAGACTTCATGCCCACAGCATAGATCACCGTATCCGCATTTACGATCTGTTCCTGCCCCTTGTCATCGACAACTTTCACACCCGTGTCCAGCACTTCCAAACAACGGGTCTTTAACAGGGCATGAAAGTTTTCCTTTACATCAAGAATCGCATGCTTCAGTCCGATTTTGTAGAAGAAATGCCCTTGGGCAGCCAATTCGTCATTCATCTCAATGACGGTTACATCATGCCCTTTTTCCGCTAACGTCAACGCCATTTCCGCACCGATGGTACCGCCGCCGATGATCGCGACACGCTGTCCAATTTCTTCCATGTGCGTGTAGAGCGACGTTGCCTCCTGTGCCTTTTCAATCCCCGGGATGCGCGGCTGAACCGGTTCTGCCCCAACCGCAATCACCAGTGCGTCCGGATTCATCGCTTTTACCATTTCCGGGGTTGCGATGGTATTGAACATCACCTGAACCTTGGACTTGGCAATCTGCACCTGAAGATATTTCTTATAATTATCGAGATCTTCCTTATGATTATCAAACGGGGCATGCTTCAGCTGTCCGCCGACCGCATCGCTTTTTTCAATCAGGATGACCTCATGTCCGCGCTCTGCCGCAGTCAGCGCCGCCTTGCATCCGCCCGGTCCGCCGCCGATGACAACGACCTTTTTCATATTTTTGGCCGGAGTGATTTCCTGCGGTACCCGCCGTTCCCGGAACAGCCGCGGATTGACGGAACAGAACAAATTCATGTGATCTGTCGCACTGTGATAGCAATAATCACAGCGCAGACACGGTACAATATCCTCTTCCCGGCCTTCCATCGCTTTCTTCGGCCAGTTGGGATCGGCCACAAAGGAACGGCCGACGCAGACCGCATCACCCCAGCCCTCAGCCAGCACTTCTTCCGCCAGCTGCACCGTGTTAATGCCGCCGCGGGGAATCGCGATCAGCTGCGGTGCTTCCTTTTTCATCCGCTTTGAGAATTCAACGGTAAAATCTTTCTTCTGGAAAATCGTTCCGCAATGAAAGACATTTTCATTCCACAGGTTGGTCGTATCCATACCGGAAGATATGATAACCAGATCCAGAATTCCCTGCGCCCGTTTCAGAAATTCCATCATTTCCTCTTCTGTATGCGACAGATCGGCACTGCGCTGATCATACAGCTGACTGGAAATCGTGATGGCCATCGGCATGTCCTCGCCGATCGCTTCCCGTACTGCCCGCAATAACATCAGCGGATATCGGCAGCGATTCTCCATGGAACCGCCAAACTTATCCGTTCGGTGATTTTCCTTCGCTGACAGAAACGAAGCGATTGCACTGCCATGGGCAAAGCCGCCGACCTCGACGTAATCAAAACCAAATTCACGAGCGGCCTTAGCACTGCGGCAGGCTGTTTCGATGGATTCCAGGATCATGGCTTCCGGCATCTCTTCACACGGATAGCCATCCCACATACCTTTGGAAGCTCGATAATTCGGCAGCATTGGCTGGTTGCCGCTGCTTGGCTGACCTTTCGGCGTACCGCCCTCGATCTTCGCATAGTTGGGCTCAATGTCGGTGATCGGCGGAATTTTATCTGGATGGAAAGCAAACGGCATCACCCCGGCAGCGACCTTAGCCCCGGTCTGCGCAGCCATCGACATCAGCTCGCGGATTTGATCGCGGGCATATTTTTCATAACGACCGTCAGCCTGAACCGGCCCTGTGGCAATCGTACAGCCGCCAAAGCCGCCCTGGGATTTGTCAAAGAACAACATCCCGGCATCGTAGAGGGAATCATAGGAGGATGGATGACGATGCTTCGGCGAATGTCCCTGCGGCGAAAGGAATATCCGGTTGGGGAACATAATGCCGCGCACCCGCAGCGGTGTGAATAATTTTGGAAAATGAGTTTGCATAACGCTCCTTCTTTCTTTTTTTGATGCGCAGCTGTTTTCGCAGAAAATAGCGCGCAGTGAGAATCATCATGATCCTTAAATTAGGCAGCGGGCTTAAGATTCTGTGGAATCGCTTTGATTCTGCCTGAACCCGCTCTTTTGAAAAGATGAACGGAGGGAGGTTTCCATTCATCTTTCCTTACACTTACCCGTAATAAAGCAGACTTCCGTGCGGGACGACACGGAACGCAACTGATTTGCCCAAACGGGCTTTGATCATTTTTTCAGCCTGATGAATCACAGCCTGCGTATCCTGCGCCTGTACCTCAAACACCAGCGCGATCGGATTAATTTTGTCCTTACCGCAGTAAATGGCGTTCAGCGGCGGTTGCTGCAAAGCCTCAACAATGGCGTCCATCGCCGCGCGCTTGCCGGTTTCCACATTGATCTTCATGCGTTTGCCCGGCTTTCTAAAATACCGATGACTTCCTCGGCAATGACTTTAAAATCTTCAGCACTCATCATCTGACATTCGGCATGGACAAGAAGGAGGTCGACATGAACCTCAGTCCCGGCTGCAAATTGCGACAAAAGCTCTCCATGTGCCTGATGTCCCTGATTAAAGATCTGTTCACCCTCTGCCAGATGAGCGCGGGCGTTTTCCAGCTGTCCCGCCGCAGCCAATTCAATCGCTTCCACAAACAAACCTTTGGCGGTTCCTACTTTAGCGATAATTTCACAGCTGACCTTTGCCAATCCCTGTTCCATTCGTTTTCCTCCTTCCGCAGACGCTTTTACGCTTCCAAAAGTGCCTGGACTTGTTTAATCATCGCTTCGCCATCCATGGCGGCGTATAAGCGCATATCCATCAAAATCACCGGGGTATTCGGATAATCCTGTTGGACATGTTTCAAATTGTACCGGATCTGCGGTCCCAGTAAGATGACGTCCGCTTTCGGTCCTTCATCCCGGACCTTGGCATACGGAAACGCCTTGATCTCATACTCCAGACCGAGCTTGTCCGCCGCCTGCTGCATTTTTTTGGTCATCATTTCCGTCGTAAAACCGTTGGCACAGAACAAACGTATTATTTTCATAAAGTTCCTCTTTCTTTAAGCTGCGTTTTCAATCTCACCCAAAGCCATCGCTTCCTGTTCCTCACGCAGACATTTTCGATCCCAGATCATTAAGAACGGGTACCAGATTGCGATTGCCACAATCAACATCACCGCAAAGACCAGAAATACACGGAAGTCTCCATAACAGGCAACAAAGGTTGAGAATGGCTGCGGCAAAGCGGCGATTCCGGACATCGCAGAGCGGTTCATGAAACCATATTTGACGGCTGCCATGTTGATCGAAACGATGATCGGCTGGTACAAAATAAACGGAATACCAAGAATTGGATTCAAGACGATGGGAATACCGAAAGTCATCGGTTCAGAAATGTTGAACAAAGTTGGAATGAAAGTCATCCGCCCAATTGCCTTATTGCGCTTGGCTTTGCAGGCAAACATCAGGATCAGCGGGATAAAGTAAAAGACGTTGCACATGTTGACGCCGCCGGTCGTGAAGTACGGCAGATCGGCAATCGCTGTTCCTGAAGCATACGCCGCTGACTGTTCCGCCAACAGCGCATTGGAAATCGGCATCGAGAAACCGGCCGTAATCGCCCAGCCATGCATTCCCAGCCAGAAGAACAGCTGCATTAAGAAGTGCAGAACAGCCTGGTACCAAATCGAATCGGAACCCTGGATCGCCGGCGTGACCAGCGACTGAATTAAGGCTGGAATGGAATGGCCGCTCAGACTGACCACCAGGCAGTTGCCGCCATAGAACACCGCGACCAGAATCATCAGCGGGATCAGCACTTCAAACGACTTGCTGACAAGCGGCGGAACGGAGTCCGGCATGCGGATGCGCAGGTTGTGTTTCACTAAGAAATGATAAAGCTCAACGGAAACCAGCGCGGTCAGCACCGCCGCAAAGATTCCGGCATAACCGAAATACTGAGCGGAGAAGGCCATGTTTTCATAGGTCGACGCCATCAGCACGAAGCACAGCAGTGAAAGCAATCCGTTCATCATGCTGTCGGAATCTTCATAGTTTTTAGAATGCTGATAAGCGACCGTGAACGAAACAATCAGCGCCATTAAGCCAAAGATGACATTGTAGGGAACAAGCAAGGCCGCATCCACGGCTTCGCTCCATTGCGGTAAAAACGACGCGACTTTCGGCAAAGCCTCCAAAATACTGAATATCGCAGCGACCATCGTCAGCGGCATCAGGCAGATCAGACCATTGGCAATCGAACGTAGAAATTTGTTGTTGGAGAGTACATCAGCGATCGGTGATAAAGCATGATCGAGTTTGTCTAAGAAATTATTCATGAGCTTCCCCTTTCCTCAAGATCCATGAGTTTCTCAAAAAACATTTGAAATGTCAGCACCTCCATCCTTTCTCCCGTATTCTTGACTTCAGTATAGCGGGAGTGAAGGGGCGCCGCAATTTAAGGTTTGCCGCCTAGGCGGCAGGCGTTGACCCGCAAAGCAGCACGCTTATTTTGGAGGACTGTGATAGCTTCGCTCAGACCACCGCCGGCCTTTTCACGGTGCGGCGGATCTGCCGAGCTGCGGCCATCATCCGCAAACGCATCATCAGCGACGGTTGTTTTTCCTTGTCGGCAGGATCTATCACCTTCCACACAAGTTTGCCGTCCTCCCCCCGCACCTGCTTTTCCGTCTGCTGGGTTATGATGAAACGGCTGCCGCGGGCTTCCTCGATCACATCATACACGGCGGTTCTCCGCAGATTTTCGCGTGTGTAAACAACAGCGTAATGCTGTGGATAACTGTACTCTGTCAGCCGTACCGAGGCGATCCGCGGCTTTTTCGGATTGTTGGAAATATTTTTCTGATACGTGAAACCCGCCTTCAGCTGTGCGGGCGTAACCGTCCGTCCGGTATAAGCTAAAACATCCTGAAGCAAGACCGCGATGAAGTAATCAAAGATTTCTGCGCCTTTGACTTTCAGATGAAATGTATTCTTCATGATGCCGCTCCTTCTGCAACAATTTTGTTTTTCTTCCATTTCCCAGACAGATAGCGCGGCCAGGCGATCACGATGGAACAGAACCAGCCAAACGGATAACTCAGCCATAAAGCATAGCGGCCTAAGATGCCAACCAGAGCATAGGCGAAGCCCGCCCGCATCAGAAGATCCGTAATGGAGCAGAGAAACACCAGTTTGGCATCCCCCGCACCTTTAAGAACACCGGTTAAAATAAACATGACGGCCATGACGAAGTAACTGAAGACCGCGACATGCAGATATTCCGCACCGATGTCGAACAGTTCCCGACTAGCCCCGCTGCTGACAAATAAGCCAAGAATCGCATCCGAAGCCCCATAGATCAGCACGCCTGTGACTAAGCAGCAGATGAAGGCAAAGAATACTGTGAAGCGCAGCCCGGTTTTGATCCGATCATACTGCTGCGCTCCGATGTTCTGCGCGGCATAGGTCGAAATTGCCGTCCCCAGCGAAACCATCGGCGACATTGCGATGCCATCGACCTTATTCGCGGCGGTATAGGCCGCAACCGTTACACTGCCGAAGCTGTTCAGAAGACTTTGCACCGCCAGCATCCCGGAGGCTGAGATCGCATTTTGGGCTACCGCAGGCAGACCGATCGCACAGATCGACTTGAACATCTGCTTGTCAAACCAAGCCGGAGGTTCGGTTTTCATCTGATCCAGACGTTTCTGAATCAGCCGCCAGCAGGACAAGGCGGCAAATCCCTGACCCAAGACGGTCGCCGCCGCAACCCCAGCCGTACCCCAATGCAGGCCCAGCGTAAACACCAGATCGAGCACTACGTTGATGGCACTGGCGATCAGCAGCATCAGCATCGGTGTTTTGGAATCTCCCAGGGCAGTCGACACCTGATTGAACATGTTGTAAAGCATGACAAACACGACACCGATAAAGATCACACCCAGATAAGACAAAGCATACGACATCATTTCAGCCGGGGTGTTCATCAGCTGCAGAATTGGATTCATGATCAATAACCCCAGCATACCGCCCGCCAGGCCCAGCGCTACAAACACGATCAGCGACGTATGAATTGCCGTTTTGACTTCTTTCAGTTTCTGGGCACCAAAATATTGGGCCGTAACCACTGAGGTGCCCACCGCCAGACCCATGCCGGCCATCGTCACGATGTTCATAATAACTCCGCTGGTCCCCACCGCCGCAAGCGCATCACTGTTGATAAAATTGCCGACAACGATGGTGTCAACCAGACTGTATGCTTGTTGAAACAAGGCGCCGATCAGCATCGGCACCGCAAATTTCAGGATTGCCGAGGACGGCTTGTCCCGCAGCAGATCCAGTTCTTTTTTAGCCATCCGCTTCTTTCCTCTCTGCTTTCTTTTTTCGCTAGCTCAGATCTTCACCCTCACTGGCGATTACCTTGCGGTACCAGTCAAAGCTGTCTTTTTTAATTCGTTTCAGCGTACCCTGACCTTCGTTATCGCGATCGACATAGATCATGCCATAGCGTTTTTTCATTTCTCCGCTGCCCGCACTGATGAAATCAATGCAGCCCCAGGCGGTATAGCCCATGACCTCAACACCATCTTCATGGATCGCTTTGAGCAGTTCCCGAATGTTTTGACGATAATAATCAATTCGGTAGGGATCATGAACCTGACCGTCGGCACTGACCACATCCTCTGCGCCAAAGCCATTTTCCACGCAGAACACCGGAATTTGATAACGGTCATAAAACTGATTGAGGGCAAACCGCAGACCGTACGGATCAATCCCCCAGCCCCATTCACTTTCCTGCAGATATGGATTTTTAACCATCCGCATCATATTGCCCTGGACTTTTTCAACAGGCCGGGTTGAGGAAACGCCTGACATATAATAGCTGAAGCCGACGAAATCCACGCAGCCCGCACGTAAGATCTGCGCATCCTCCGGTTCCATGACCAGCTCGACGCCGCGGCGTTCCCATCGTTTCTTCGCCTTGTTGGAATAATAACCGCGCACCTGTGTATCACTGAAATAGAACATGTCATCGTTGTCCTTCATCGCCTGAATCTGATCCTCAGGCTTACAGGTTTCCGGATAAAACAAAGGATTGCAGACCATGCAGCCAATTTTGTTCTCCGGATCGATTTCATGCCCCAGCTTAACCGCTTTGGCACTGGCTAAAAGCAGATGATGCGCTACCTGAAGCAGCACCTGATCCCGATCAGCGCCTTCCGGAATCCGTACGCCGGTCTGTTGTTCACCGCCATGCATCATCGTGTTAATCTCATTGAAGGTCATCCAGATTTTAACCTTGCCCTTATACCGGCTGAAAACCGTACGGCAGTAGCGTTCAAAAAAATCAACGCAGCGCCGGTCGGCAAAAGAATTGTATTTCTGGACTAAAGCGTAAGGAACCTCATAATGCGTCAATGTGATCACCGGCTCAATCCCATAGCGCAGCAGTTCGTCAAAGAGTTCATCATAGAAGCGCAGTCCGGCTTCATTGGGCCGTTCGTCATCGCCATGCGGATAAATCCGGCTCCATGCAATGGAGGTTCGGAAAGCTTTATAGCCCATTTCCGCAAACAGATTGACATCTTCTTTCCAATGATGATAGAAATCCGTCGCAATGTGCGAGGGATAGTATTTTCCTTCCTCGACCCCATCGGTGTACTCACGGCGCTGAGAGCGCGAACCTGCCGTAAAACAGTCTGCCACGCTCAGTCCCTTGCCGTCTTCCAAATAAGCACCTTCAAATTGATTGGCTGCCGAAGCTCCGCCCCAGAGGAACCCTTTCGGTGTTTTCATTCTTTTTGACTCCTTCCCCGCTGACTCTGCAGCTTAATTCTGGATGAAGAGCGCCTGACATCCGACAGATAAAGGCCCCATCTCAGGCAGAGTCCGATTCAAGCCGCTCTTCACTGAAGAAAGAAATACGGGATTTTCTTCATCCTCAGCATACTCGTTTTGCCTGCCGGCTCACAAACACGATTTTGCCTCAGTCGCGGCAACCCGAATCTCCGGAAATCCTGCCCATTTAGATCTGGCTTGGCTTCGTCTGTTCATCCGAATGATTTTCAACACTCAATAGAATTAAAAAAAACTGGATTCTCCGTCGATGTCCGTTTCCTGCCTTTTTATCAAGGCGATCTCAGATCATTCTTATTCGGTTCCAGTTCTTTTACGTAAATCCTTAAAAGTTTCTTCAATTCTTCCGTTTTAGCCAGGGATCAAGAACCAACAGGAAATTACTTGTTGTTCTGCGCTGAGCATTTTCATTCATGAATACGGATTCAGGCAGGGATTGAATTCGCCCAGAAGTTTTAAAACGAATGGCTTCTTTGACTTTGTTTCCATTTTCCACTTTCCTTCCCCAGAAAACTTCCTCGATATTTCGATTCATCCAAATCAGAAAATATCCCTTTTGCTGGCAATAAGCCTGAATCTGTGAAGCATGGCGAAAATCACTGGGAAGTTCTTCATCTTTATCACACACATAAAAGACATAAGCCTGATCCTCGGCTGCTAATTGATCTATAAATTTTTTCAATTGGACTTGAATTTGTCTTTTGGCGTAGTTGTATTTTCCATTCATATAGATAAACCGCAGAATCGTTTTGTGCTGATCAAACTGATAAAAATGATTCAGCGCCTGTTTTATATACAAGCCGTCACTGTCATGATGTGCATCCTGACTTTCGACACAAAATATTAAAAGTTGTTTCACTGATCCTCATCCTCAAACAAGCCAAGAAAATCAAAAGGTTCGATATTAAAGGGGGAATTATCAATCATTCCATTTCGATATAAATTAATCACAGAATAATTCCCTTTCTTCTTCCAGGAAATAATTTCAGAATTATCAGACAAGAAGTCAATCGAATGTTTCCGTTTGCTTAATACTTCCATCGGTCCAAGATTATGCGTTGTAAAACAGAGCTGTCCTTTTCCATAAGCACAAAAATAATCCAGTAAACGACAGAGATAAACATCATGCAGATTCGCATCCAGTTCATCAATAAAGACAAGATCGCCGTTCATGAAACGCTTAAAAGCATTAAATAAAGTGATCAGCTTTTTGATTCCGGTGCTTTCAAATTCACTGGCGATTCTAAAGTCTTTGTAGACCAAATACTTTGTAATAACAAGATTTCCCTGAACTTCTTTGCATTCATTTTCAATACCAAGCAAATCCATCTTAAAGATCTGAATAAACTCTGCGAGTCGTTGGATTTGCCGCTGATATTGAGGATAGGCGGGAATTGGGATCACATCATCTTCCGTATTAAACTCAAATGAAGCTGAGCTTGTTTCTTCCCGCAGATCATCAAGCGTCCAATCGCTGAGCTGTTTTTGTTTTTGCCGAATCCAGCCACGATGCAGATCAGAAGTGGAAAGTTCAATATGCAGCGCTTCTGCAAAAAAATAAACAGAAAGAATGTTTTTTATGAACGTTGATAAAGGAATCTGCGCCTTATTTTCAATCGTATGTTGAATTAAAATAGCCGGAATTGTTTGTTTTTTCATTAAATTGGCGGTCATTGTTTTCAAAGATTCAATTTCTTTAAAATCTGAAGACTTCAGACTTCCCTCTTCAACATGGTATAAGGTTTGTGTTTTTCCAGTATCCAGGGTTTGACCTGTATGCTTTTTTAACTGTTCCTCAGCAATCACAAAATCTTTAAAACCCGTTTGTTTCAGACAAACAGAATGGATAAGAATGGTCTGTATCTGCGCCTGGGCGTTCAGAATTAAAAAAGTCACCTCCATCTGCAGCTTTCGAGTTTTCTTATTGATGATTTCATTCAGAAATAACGTCGTTTCATGATCATAGAGATAATTACTGTTCATGACCAGTTCTTTATAAATGGCCATGGCATTCATAATCGCGGACTTTCCAGAACCATTAGACCCATAAATAGCCTTGATATTGGATTGACTCCAATCCAAATGGGATCTTATGGTTTTATCACAGAAATCCAGTTGAATCCTCTGATCTAAGTTTTTAATTCCAGCGACTTTAAAACGGGCTAAGTAATAACGCATGCTCTCACCTCGTTATTATTATACAACATAAATTTGTATTAAAAGTACATTTTGTATTTATTTCATATTTTTTCAAATGCAAGTCGATCGGCCCTGTTTTATTTCCTCAAATCAAACCTGAATTTAGAACACTGCAGACTGAATCTGATTCGCCTTTTGCGATTCCTGAAATCCTGCCCATCAAATGCCGATTAAAAACTTGCCGCGATCCTGGCAAATTTTAAATTTCACCTTTCCTTGTGTTTTAGTAAGGATTTTGATAATAATGATATTGAACAAGCAGGGGAGGGAAAATCATGATTGAACTTTCTCAGCGGCAATATCTGGCACTGCGTCTATTGCGGGAATATCAAAAGCCGATTCCGGGTCAGCAGTTCAGCCAGCTGCTGAATGTCTCACCGCGAACGCTTCGTTATGAAGTCAAAGCGATCAACCAGATTGCCGGTCAGCCGATCATCCTGTCCAGTAAAGAAGGTTATTCGCTGAGTGAAGAACCGGCGGTTCTTCAACAGATTCAGGACTGCCGGGTGGACGATGACCAACAGTTGGAAAAACAGCTGATTTTATCCCTGCTCGAATGCAAAGAAGCATCGATTTATGATTTGGCGCAGGAATACTATGTCAGCGAATCGACGATCTATGGTCTGATTAAGCGAATTATGCCGAAATTTCACAGTTTCTCCTTAAGTCTGCAGCGGCATGGCGAATGGTTGAGCTGTCAGGGAAAAGAAACCGACAAGCGTCGGATGCTTTCCCATTTCTTCTTTGCCGAAGCCAATTCACTCGCGACTACGCTCGTGAACTTTGACGATTACTTTTCACCGTTCAGCTTAGCGGAGCTGGCACAGATGATCCATCAAACATTGGAAGGACTGGATGTTCAGATTGATGATATCTATATCAAAAACATCATCATCTGCATTGCCGTCTGTGTCCAGCGAATGCTTAACGGATATCCCAGCGACCGCAGTGAAGCCGAAGAAAACAAGTTAATCCTTTCCTGTTCCCCACGCCTTACCCGATTTGTCGATTCGGTTTGCGGACAGCTGGAAAATCAGCTGAAACTGACGTTTACCGAAGCCGATAAAGCTACGATTCTTGCCTTTATTACCGGATCCTTCCCGGAAGAAAACGAACAGATTCTCCAAAACGAATCCTTTCGCGGTCAAATTCGGAAACTCCTGGATAAAACCTTCCGTCATTTCCAGCTGGAACTGGACTACTCCGCGGTCTTTGATAATTTTATACTGCACGTCCACTTTCTGCTGCTGCGCTGCCGCCATCAAAATTTTTTCCACAATGATTTCGCGACGTCGCTGCGGACTTCCCATCCCTTCATTTACGATGTTGCGGTTTATCTGGCCTATCAGCTGGAAAAAACATTTGATGTGATCATTCCCGGAGATGAAATTGGACTGATCGCGATTTATCTCGGATCCATCGCCACCTATGTTCCGACTTACGATCTTCCCCGCGTGATCTGCATCTGTCCGCAATATCATGAACTGCGCAAGCTAATGGTCCAGCAGCTCACGGAAAAGTTAAGCTGTACTCTCGATATTATAAAAATAGTATCCAGCCTGTCAGAAATCACAGATCAGGATCATGCGGATTTTTATCTTTCCACGGTCAGGACCGAAAAGAATCTCAACGACCTAATTCAGATCAGTCCGATTTTATCGCCTATCGAAATTCATCGCATTGAAAAGAAAAACCTCGAATTCATGAAAGTTCAGAAACGCCGTCGGCTGCGCCAGAATCTGCTTCGCTTCTTCGATGACCAGTTGTTTTTCTGCAATCATGGCCTGACTAACGAAGGTGAAATCCTCGCCTTCTTTGACAAACAGCTTCAGCAGATGGGTGTGATTGACGATCAGTTTATGGATTCTGTCCGGCAGCGGGAAGCGTTATCTTCCACGGCGTTCTTCAATCGTTTTGCCGTTCCTCATTCGTTAGAAAAAGCGGCGCTGACGACCAAAGTCGTCTATTATTACAGCGATGAGCCGATTCGCTGGTATGATTCCCGAGTCAATTTAGTCTTGTTGATCTTAAGCTCCAACGATGATGAACAGTCCTCCAAGATCTACAACCTCATTTTTGACATTCTGATTGATGAAAGCTGTTATAAAAAGATGATCCTGTGCCGTTCCCGCAAAGAACTCATGGACTTTCTGGAAATTCACTCGGACTGAACTCGTTTTCAAGATTCTTCAGACTTCGCCGACCCGGTGAAGTCTTTTGTCATTTTTACGCGCTCTCCGGCAAATTTCCATGCTAAAATAAGAAAAAGACAGGAAGGAGGATCAGCCATGATTCACATTGCGATTGCCGAGGATATCCCCGCTGAGCGAGATCAGCTTGTCGCCGCCCTGCGTCAAGCGGAACAACAACTGAATGAAGAATTTCAGATACAGACATTCGGCGATGGTTCCCAGCTGCTTCAAAAGTATCCTCATCCGTTGGATATTCTGCTGCTGGACATCCAGATGGCTGAAATCTCTGGAATGGAAGCCGCTCGTCAGATCCGCCAGTTTGACGATCAGGTCATTCTCATCTTTGTCACCAGTCTGGCTCAGTATGCCCTCGACGGATATGCCGTACGGGCTATGGATTATCTGATCAAGCCGGTTCAGACGACGGCTTTGATTCAGACCTTGCGCTTGGCGTTATCGCACCTAAAAAAACAGGGGTGCCGGCCGCTGAAGGTCAAGACCACAGAAGGACTGGCCGTCGTGGATCCGACAACCCTCAAGTATGCGGAAGCAGTGAATCATAAAGTAGTCCTGCATTGTCGTCAAAGGCAGCTGACCATCAGCGACAGTCTGCAGAATTTAGAAAAACAATTAGCCGGAGAACGTTTTTTCAGAATTCACTCGGCATTTCTGGTGAACTTGAACCAGGTCAGCGGGGTCCAGGGCAGTGATGTGATCGTCAGCCAAGACCGGCTGCCGCTGTCAAAGCATCGCCGCAAAGCCTTTATGGAAGCATTAGCGGAAGCGGCAGGCAGCTGGCTATGAGAATTGAATTTCAAATCAGCTCGCTGATCAGCGAACTCAACACGTTAATTCTGACAGGCATGTTGTTAGCCCCACTGCGGAAAAAGCTTTCTTTTCGGGATGCGCTGATGTTCGCAGGCTGTGCGCTGCTGAGCTCCCTGTTCGTTTCTGAATGGACAATCTTCGGCTTCTATCTGCCGATGATCCTCAGAATTTTGATTCTGACCCTGGCAGTAAGACAGTATAGCGAACGATCCTATTCCGCCTGTGTTTACTATGCCCTTGTCAGTTTTCTGTTCTTTAACGCGACGGCCACACTGGCTTCCTTTTTCGTGATGAAAGTTTTTCAAACCGATTGGTTTGTGGATGCTTCTCTGCTGCATAATCTGACGGCCAATCTCATCCTCGACGCACTTCGCCTGTTGCCCGGATATGTCGTCCAGTTTTTTCTCTTTCGCCAACAAAAAGCAGAGATTCCCTGGAAACAGCTTCCGCTGCTGATCCTGTCCACTCTGCCGTATTTGTTTGTCCGTGGAATTATCCTGTTTCTGCCTTTGAGCAATGAAGATCTCAGTGTTGAAATTCCGATTATGATTACCGTGACAACACTTGTCGGATTGACGTTGATGATCATGAACGTCAACATGCTGAGTGAACAAAAACAACGATTGGAACTGCAGCAGCGCAATCGGCTGCTGCGGCAGCAATATGATCAGGTCCGGTTTGTAAAAACCCAGATGGATCAGGTCAACCAGAAATATCATGATCTTAAAAATATCCTGACGGTTTTGGAAGGCGGCGCCTCCAGCCAAAGCCAACAGATTCGAGCTTCCCTGCAAACGCTGCAGGCTGAGATTCAACCTTATGAGACTTGTATTCAAACAGGGGATGAAACCTTGGATATGATTTTAGGCGTGAAGCTGGAACAGTGCCGGCAAAAACAAATCACCTGTGTCCCTATGATCGAAGGCTCCCTCCTTTCATTTATGGATCCGGTAGATCTGGCGACCTGTTTGGGCAACGCTCTGGACAATGCGATGGAAGCGGTTGAAGTCTTGCCGCAAGCCCAGCGGCGAATACGTCTGACAATCCAGCGGCATGATCAGCTGGTTCGGATACAGGTAACCAATCCCTGTGTTTCGCAAACGACTTTAGAATATCAAGATCAGTCTGATCGGTTGCTGCCCCCTACAACCAAAGCGGCAAAAGAAAATCATGGTTTCGGCTTGCAAAGCATGAAGGCGACGGCAGAAAAATATGGCGGAGCCCTGGCGCTGCACCAAAAGGACGGGCAATTTCAGCTCACGCTGCTGATTCCGATGCCCAGTTAAGGCAGATCTGCGACCAGTTAGTCGCATTGTGAATTTTTTAGTTTCCTCTCTGCTATAATGTCGGCACAAGAAACGAGGGAGAGAGTATGACTAAAATTTCACGTCGAGATTTCATCAAAGGAACGCTGGCTACGACCGCTTCCCTTGCCGCAGCTGGATTATTGAGCGGCTGTTCCACCCAGGAACCAACGGCTACACCGACGCCGGACAGTTCTTCCACTACCCCTTCCGCAGGTTCATGGCGCATTCCGATGGCGCCGGTCGCACAGAGCGAAATTGCGGAAACCGTTGAAACTACCGTTCTGGTTATCGGTTCGGGACACGCCGGTATTGCCGCGGCCCGTCAGGTTGCAGAAAGCGGCGTCGATGTGATTCTGATTGAAAATCAGGATGCCGACATTTATCAGGCCATGGGCAATGCTGCCGGCTGCATCAACAGCCAGTATCTCCTGAACAAAGGCGTCGAAGCTGTCGATCCGGTTGACTTCTACAACAACTGGCAGATCAACACCAACAACGGCGGCCAGCCTGATCTGGTCATGAAATATGCCCAGCACAGCGGTGAAGCCTGCGATTGGTTTATTACTGAACTGGCAAGCGAGGAAGAAATGGCAACCACTTCCACCCAATACTGGCCTTTGAATGAAAACAACCGTGAACACATGCTGGGACAGATCGGGGTTCATAAGTTCTGGTCTTCTTCTATTGATCTGTACGGCGATTTGAAAATGACCGATATCCATAAGCGCAACCATGCAAAAATTGAAGAATCCGGTCATGGTCAGGTCATCTTCAATACTAAAGCGCAGTATCTGCTTCAGGATGAGAGCGGAAAAACGACCGGCTGCGTTGCGAAAAACGGCGACCGCTATGTCTGTTACAAGGCGAAAGCTGTCGTTTTGGCGACCGGCGGTTTTGGCAGCAATGACGATATGATGCAGGATCTGTTAGCGGATCTGATTGACGAAATGCAGGAAGGCGATCAGCTAAGCAACATGCGCATGGACCGCGATGGTTCCGGAATCGCCATGGGCTATTGGGCCGGCGGCAAGCTGGAGCATACAATTGCGACAATGGACGGCCGTACTCCTTGGATCGGCGGCAAGCCAGGTCTGGCATTGAGCATCGGTCACCCACAGGGAATGTGGATGAACGCCAAAGGCAAGCGCTTTATGAATGAATATTGGGGTCCGATTGAGTTCCGCAACAAGCCGGTACTGCATATGAACCGCGATCGTTTCTATGCGGTCTATGATTCCCAACTTCCGGAACATCTGAAATATGTAGCACCGAATCACGGCACCAAAGATCCGACAGACGCTTTCTTAAGCAATGTCCAGAAGGCCATGGATGAAGCCGTTCAAGCTGGATCTGCCGGTGTTCAGGTCGAAGATCCGACATCCTTCTGGTATGGTGCGGAGAGCCTGGAAGAGCTGGTCAGCTTCATTGATGCCGATGAAAAAGTAAAACAGAATATTCTGACTTCAATTGAACGGTATAACGCGTTATGCAAAGAAGGAAAGGATCAGGATTACGGCCGGGAACCAAGCCTGATGTTCCCGATTGAACAGGGGCCTTTCTTCCTGCAGGTCATCGATCATGACAGCAGTATCGGCAATCTGATGTGTACTATGGGCGGTTTGATTGTTGACGGCGACCAGAAGGTACTAGGTGATCAGTTTAATCCGGTTCCCGGTCTGTTTGCGACCGGCAACTGCTCGGGCGGCCGCTTTGGGGAAGATTATTTCACTCCGCTGTTTGGAGCCTCCATCGGCATGTGCATTACACTGGGACGGGAATGCGGCAAGTCCGTTGTGGACTATCTCAACGAAGAAGCAATCTAATTCTATTGATTTTTAAGCGAAACTCCGAAGCCTCGGAGTTTTTCTCTTTCCGCTAACTATCGATCTGCAAAATGGGTGATACAATCTGTCCCTGCCCCATAGTGAACGCACGCTTCGATGAAAATTCTGCCTGTCTGCCATTCTCCGATTGCAATGATCTTCCATTTCTTTCACCTGTCATTTCCCACTTCGTGATACAATAAGAGAAACAGGAGGATAGACATCATGGAAATTAAAACCTGTGTCGAAAACCAGCGAACTTACTTTAAGACTCATGCGACGCTGAGCTATGCGTTTCGTTATGAAGCGCTGACCTTATTACAGCGTGTGATTCGGGATCATGAACTGGAAATCATGGAAGCCCTGAAACAAGATCTGGGCAAGTCCAATTTTGAATCCTATATGAGCGAAATCGGGATCGTCCTTGAAGAATTAAATTATGCCAAAAAACATTTAAAACAATGGATGAAACCGCAACGTGTGCCGACGCCGCTCGCCCAGTTTCCGGCAGTCAGCTTTACCCTGGCCGAGCCGTATGGCGTCGCGTTAATCATGGCGCCCTGGAATTACCCCTTCCAGCTGACTTTGAGTCCGCTGATTGGAGCGATTGCCGCCGGCAACTGTGCGATTGTCAAGCCCTCCGCGTATGCCCCGGCAACCTCACACCTGATCGCTGAGCTGTTAGGTACCATCTATGATGAAAACTACATCGCTGTCATTGAAGGCGGCCGGGAAGAAAATTCCGAATTGCTTCAACAGCGCTTTGATACGATCTTTTTCACTGGCGGCGTTCAGGTTGGCCGGCTGGTGATGGAACAGGCGGCCAAGTGGCTGACCCCGGTGACGCTGGAGTTAGGCGGCAAGAGCCCTTGCCTGGTGGATGCTTCAGCCGATATTCAGCTGGCTGCCCGGCGGATTGTTTTCGGCAAACTGCTCAATGCCGGGCAAACCTGCGTGGCCCCGGACTACATTCTGGTGGATCAGCGGGTCAAAGCGCCGCTGATTGAGGCTCTGCGCTCTGAGATCCACCGTCAGTACGGCACAAATCCAACATTGAATGAAAACTATCCGCGGATTATCAATGAAAAACATGAACAACGCTTATCCGCAGCGTTGGCTGGTCAGCCAATCTTATGCGGCGGTCTTTGGAATCAGCACAAACTGATGCCTACGCTGGTCGATGAACCAGAACCAGATTCCATTTTAATGCAGGAAGAAATTTTCGGCCCGATTCTGCCGATTCTCTCCTATTCCCATTTCAGCGAAGCCCTGCGGTTTGTCGAACAGCGGGAAAAACCGCTGGCGGCCTATCTGTTCAGTGAAAACCAGAAACATCAGGATCGCTTCCTGCGTGAATGCTCCTTTGGGGGCGGCTGCATCAACGATACGATTATTCATCTGGCAACCTCCGCCATGCCGTTTGGCGGCGTGGGACAGAGCGGCATGGGCGGCTATCATGGATTGGCCAGCTTCAACGCTTTCTCCCATACCAAAAGCATTGTTGACAAGTCAACCTGGATTGATCTGCCTGTCCGGTATCAGCCAGTTGCTCCTTGGAAATCAAAACTGCTGCGCAAATTCATGAAATAAATAAATCATTTAGTGCTTCAGCCATCAGAAAACGGCAGCGTCAATCTGCCGTTTTTTCATTTCCAATCGTTTCACTGCAGGGAATATTATTCACCTTTCTTACGCTGATCATAATCCGCATTCAGTTCTGCAGCCCAATCGTCATCTAGTTCTTCCATACCCTGAATTTTTGATATCACAGAATCAAACACTTTAAACTCTTTCATTAATCCTTTTTCATCCGCATGGAAATTCGCTGAACGATTCGCACGAATGCCCATTGAGTCCGCAGTCTTGACCGCGTCAATATTCGCGCCCAGAAAGAGAAACTCCCAATGATACCGCTCTTTCTGTTTTTCAATCAGATTTCTAACCTGAGATAGGGAATATTCCTGGCTGGAATTTTCCATTCCATCCGTGGTAATAATGAACAGCGTCTTTTCCGGCCGGTTCTCTTTTCTCATAGACTGATGCAGCCAGGAAAAGTGAGTGATGGATTTGCCTACCGCATCCAACAAAGCGGTACAGCCGCGGACATAATATTCATCCTCGCTCAAGGCCCCTACCTGCATGATCGGAACTCGATCTAAAACTACATCAGTCTGATCATCAAATAAAATCAGCGAGATCCGTGCCGCACTTCCCTGTCGTTTCTGCTTCTCAATGAGTGCGTTAAAACCTCCAATCGTATCGCTTTCTAATCCTGCCATGCTTCCGCTGCGGTCTAAAATAAAAACAATTTCTGTCGCCGCTTTCATCGTCTTGCCTCCTTTGTGCTTTCAGTTTAACCTGAAACGAATCCGCAAAGGTCGCATTCAAAGCGACAATGATCATTAAAAGGAACGGCCGCCCAACAACGGCTGATCCAAGGCAAACAGCACTTCGTTAATCTGCGTGATATCATAGATTTCCTGTTCCACAAAGTACTCGACAATGATATCCAGCTTACTGGCATGGGTCAGCGCGTAGCCTGCCCGTCCGATTAAATCCTTTATCTCGTCTAAATTCAGTTCCAGTGCTATCGCTAAGGCCAGCGCGGTGGTTTTGCTTGGACGGTAATCTTTCTCAGTCCTGATTTTTGAAAACAATCGGCGGTCAATGTTAGCGCCTTTATAAACCTGAGGATCGGTCTTTCCTTTTTCATCAATCAGCCGCAGCAGTGACTGGGAAAAAGACGCTTCCCGCTGAGCAAGCAGCTGGCTTAATGACCGGGATTTTATGGTTTCCCCGATCCGCTGAAAATCCTGTTCGTTTTTTTCGGGCTCCATATCGCTCAGAACGGTTTCATTCAGTTCCCATCCATCCTGAACCGTTTCCTCTTCCTGCTCCTCCAGAGGAGCGATGAAGTTTTTCATTTTTGCGAAGACCCGCCCCGTTGGGAATATGGACAGATCGCTGATATAGCGTTCGTCAATATAGCTTTGAATTGACGTCAGCAAAGAAGCAGAAAGCTCCCAGGTCTGCCGGCGGTCAACGGCCAATGTCACACTCATTTCATGATTCATCAGAAATTCGTTGATCGTTCCAATCAGTCTTCGCAGGATTATAGCCTGAGATTCTGAGCTCAATTCAAGCTCAGGAAAAGGAATCACCACCGAGGCACAGTTTTCCTCAGCGGCTTCCGTTAACGCTTGTTTATAGCTTTGCGCAAGCGTCTCGCCTTGGTTGCATGGATCGCTTTGTTCCCGTACAAAAATCAGAAGCGGCGCGTCAGCCTGTTTAAGCCGCTGAGTCAAACCGGCGCTTTGTTCTATTTTCCTGTCTTGCTGATCAAAAGGACCTGCATACTGGATAAGGGCATCCGCATGGATCAGCCCTGACTCCTTGCTTACAATCTCAAACGGCATCCTTTCACTCACTTTCGCTGATCGAAGTTCTTCGTTTTCCAAGCCCTCCGCCAAGCAACGCAATCAGCGCGTAAGCCGGGCAATAAATCCAGGCACTTTCATTAAAGAATAGGAAGATCGCAGGCAGAAAAAGCAGACCTGTAACCAATGCAAAAGCTGTTACGGCCCCTGCTTTGCGGGCATGAGCAGCTGCGATAATCAGCGTGATCAAAGGCATGCCCACTAACATCATGACCATCGCCATGCCGGTATTGCGAATCAATAGCGGAAGCAGAGTAAAGTTAAGCAGCATGAGAAGCAAATAAGGCAAATGAACTTGAATGCGCATTGTTTTTCTCCCTCTCTTGAAATTCGGTGTTTCGATCAAAGCTGATCTGCTGTCTGGTCTGGATTCTGCCGATCTTTAGTCAGGATTCCAGCTTCCATTAGAACCGCTTCCAGAATATCCGCACAGTTTTCAACCGTCGCTGCACAATGGCGTTCCGGCTGAAAAAGACGTGGCTTAATTTCATCACAGCGCAACGATCCCAAGCGCGTCCGCACCTGTTCGACAACGGCTTGGGTCAGGGGTTTTAATTCTGGACAATCATGGGCTTTGGTTTTGACAATCAAACATCCCAACGCGCAGACAGCGCCGGTCAGGGCTCCGCAGACATCGCCAACTTGCAGCCCGCCGCCTAGTCCCGCCATCAGATGACAGGCATTTTCATCGAGATTGAGTTTCAGCGCGGCATTGGTTCCATAAACCAAGCTTTCCGCACAATTATATCCCTGTTCATAATAGTGAAGCGCCTGTTCTTTCAACATTTCCCATTCCTCCTGCTTTTTCTTAATGATACCGAAGTTCCTGTACTTTGAAAAGAAAAATTCCTGACGGTGTCACAGAAAACCAAGGCAATTCCATCTTCCAAGTTTATTTTTCCTGAAATAAAAGGAACTGCGTACTCCCTACTGGTGAATTCTGTCTGCTTCGCAACAAGCAGCCCATCTTCGTCCTCCTTCGGATTTGCAATTCCTTTTGATCTTCGTTTTCCTTTAAGTTCCTGTAAGCTCCAACGTGCGTCCTGTCTATTTCGCTTTCCTCTCCTGCGGAAGGATTCGGGAGAAATCAACGTGGCAATAGCCGTGCGGATGGTGCACGAGATAGTCCTGATGTTCTTCTTCAGCGTCATAAAAGCGGACTAACCGCTGCACCTCAGTGACAATTGGACGATCATAGAACTTCTGCCGTTCAGCCACAAACTGTCTTGCCGTGATCCAGTCTTCCTCATTGTCCGGATAAATGCCGGTACGATAGGAAGTTCCCACATCGTTGCCCTGTCGGTTCAGCGAAGTCGGATCGATGATTCTGAATAAGTGATCCAGCAGCTGCGGCAGAGAGATCTCATTTTCATCATACTGAATCCACACGCATTCCGCATGACCGCTGATCTGCCGCTTTACCTGATCATAGACGGGATTTTCCAAAGTTCCCTGAGCATAACCGACACGGGTTTTAACAACGCCTTTTAAGCGTCGGTAATACTCCTGAACGCCCCAGAAGCACCCGCCGGCGACAACGATTTCCTTCATTCTTCCGCTTCCTTTCCCTGTTCTTTTTCCACTTTCCACTGCCGTGCCCGGCGGATGAGCTTGGCATAAACCGGCAGCATCAGTGCTTCACTGACCACCTGCGGCAGATCCTCGACCGGAATCCAGGCCACAGCGCTGTTTTCATCCGCTTTGACGGTCAGTTTCTGATCCGTCGGCGCAATAAACAGATAGGTCACGTTGAGATGATCATGCGCCTTGACCGGCTTGCCATGTTTCGTGTGCGCTGGTACCGGCAGAACATCGAGTGCCAGGATTTCCCGGGAAAACGGCGTCAGCTCCGTGATCCCGCTTTCTTCCTTAGCCTCCCGCAGCGCCACCGCAAACAGATCCGATTCCCCGTCGGCATGTCCGCCCAGCCAGGAATACGACTGATAAATGTTATGATACGCCATTAAAACCTGATCCATCGCTTCGTTCATCACCCAGGCCGAGGAAGAAACATGCGCTTCCTCATTTTCCCGGGTCAAAACGTTATCCATGTCAAGATAGTTCAAAAACTGTTCCTTGTCGGTTTTTTCCTGCTCATTGAATGGGTTATAGCTGCGGATCGCATCACGCCATGTCTTGTTCTGCATTTGGATTCTCCTTTGGATATTCTGCATCCACTTCGTCCAGCCAGTTATGCAGCAGGATATGGAACTGACTGACTAAATCAGGATGTTCCGCCGCTGCATTATGAACTTCCGAAATGTCCTGTTCCAGATCAAACAGCCGCACGCTTTGATCTTCATAAAATTCAATATATTTCCATTTTCCGCAGCGCAGCGAAGATCCCGGCGTTCCGCCCTGATTGCCATAATGCGGATAATGCCAGAAAATCGGCCCGCGGTCCAATTTCGTTTCTGGATGAAGCAGCACCGGTGCCAGACTCATGCCGTCTTTATGCTGCTCAGGGCGCAGCGGCAGACCGCACAGCTCCAGCAAGGTCGGATAAAAATCCGGACTCGTCGCTAACGCATGACTGACGCTGCCCGCCGCGATTTTCCCCGGCCAGCGGAAGAATAAAGGTTCCCGTACCGCGCCTTCAAACATCCAACCCTTGCCTTCAGATAGTGGAAAATTACAGGTTGGTGAATGTTCTGCCGTGGCCAGACCGCCGTTGTCGGACGTAAAGACCACGATCGTGTTTTCATCCAGCGCCTCTGCTTTCAGTGTTTCCATCAGACAGCCTACTCCATCGTCCAAAGCCTTGATCATCGCTGCATAAACCGGATCGGATTGGATGATCCGGCGGGTAACACGCTGGTTCTTTTTCTGCATGATCGGAAAGGCTTCCCCAATTTCAAACAGCTCCTGCTGATCCAGACCCATGCGCTTTGCCTTCGCTTCAAAATAGGCAATATCCTCGGCTTTGGCCTGCAGCGGCGTATGGACCGCATAATGCCAGAGATTCAGGAAAAACGGACGCTGCCGATCCCGCTGCTGAATCAGCGAAATTGCCTCGGAGCTGATCCGATCCGTCAGATATTCCCCTTCCGGACCATCACTGAGATTTTCCATGTGGTACGGACTGAAATAGCCTTTCTTCGGATGTCCCCACCAGCTTCCGCCGAGGTTGACATCAAAGCCATGGAACTGCGGATAAGCGGCGGCTTTCCCTAGGTGCCATTTTCCCACATGCCAGGTTTGATAACCCGCTTCCTGAAATGCCTTGGCCAGCGAGAATTCACTGAGCGGCAGCTCTTTCACATAGGGGGCGTCAATCAGCTTGCCCCGGCATGGATGATAGTTTTCATGATCAATCCAATCGGTTACTTTTAAGCGTGCCGGATATTTTCCAGTTAAGATACTGGCGCGGCTGGGAGAACAAACCGGACAGGCCGCATAAGCCTGATCAAAAGCCATCCCTTCCGCACACAGCTTGTCGATATTCGGCGTTTCGTAAAAGGAACTGCCCTGGCAGCTTAAGTCCATCCATCCCAGGTCGTCGATTAAAATCATAATTACATTGGGCTGCATCACTTTTCCTCCTTGTTGTAATCCGCGCTCGATCATTGAACAGAGTACGCTCCGTCTTTCGACACGTTGATTGACTTCATGTCAGTGGGGGTTAGCAATATCTCGTTGCCCGCCACTGCCCTTCCTGTTGTTTTTCGTGATTCCTCTTTCCACCGATCGAGGGGAAAGAATCCTAATTCTTATTGAACGCTTGATCGCATCGATCCCAGCTTAATTTTTCAGATTAAAACAAAATTCTCAGCCGCTGCAGATAGGCCAAATCTCGATAGCGTGCAATTTGAACCAGTTTCTGACTTTGCAGCACTTCAATTTCCGTTTCCGCATTTAAATTAAAGCACAGATGATCGTAACAGAGAAAGGCCCCTTCAAAGCTGGCAGAACGCAGCCGAATCACCGACTCCGGCCGCAGGATCAGCGGTGAAGCCAGGGACCGGTAAGCCCGATGATGAATCCCGGTAATTTCACTGAGCTGCAAAAGCGGAAGACCACTTTCGATCACAGCGCCGCCTAACGAACGATTATACGCGGTAGAGCCGATCTGCGTACACAAACACAGCCCTGTTCCGCGAAAGGTTTCAAAAAACGAACCGTTGATGTCAATGTCCATTAACTGCGTTTTCGTTACGTTTTCAATCCGCATTTCATTTAAGGCGTAGACCGTTTTTTCCTGATTCTCACCGCGAACCGTCACCTGAAGCAGCCGAGCAGATTCACATTGCGGACTTCGATGCGTAACATCCTGAACGCACAGATCCATTTCGTCACAGCGGTAATCGCAGAAAAATCCGAGGGTTCCGCTGTGGATCCCGACAAATTTGACGCTTTCCAGCTGATCCAGATATTCGTGAACGGCATACAAAAAGGTTCCGTCCCCGCCAATCGCAAAAACCAGATCCGGCTGTTTTTCATCTTCTGCCCAGCCTTTTTCGCTCAGCTTCGCAGCCAGCTCGGTTTTGAGCTGCCGGGAGGTTTCATCCGGCCGATGAACGACCGCAAACGTTTGCTTCATATTCTCTCTCGCTTTCTTCGCTGTTTCTTTTTTTTCAGACAGTAAACTCAGTCGGTCTAAGCTCAGCCCTGGCTGTGGTTTGCTTTTCAGGTCGTCTTTCTCCCCAAATGTTTCTCTATGAGGATTTCACAAAAACAACCGCTTTCTTTTTATTCCGTATTTGAAACTTTACAGTTCAGCAAGGCTTCAATTTCACTCAGCTGATCGCATTGCCAAAACGGTGTCGCGGAAGAACCATGCACGATCAGTGGCTGAATCCCCACTTGATAAGCACCCCAGCCATCCGCTCTCGGATTATCGCCGATCATCACGGCAGATGCCGGGTTTCCCAAGGCTTCCCTGGCCAGCGCAAAAGCCTGCGGATGCGGCTTTTCCACGGCCGTCTGCGCCGATCCCAGAACAGCCGCAAACAGCTCCGTCAATCCCAGATCCTGCACAATCTGCGGCAGCTCCGGAACATGATTGGACAGAATAACCATTCGATATCCTTGTTCTTTCAGGCTGACAAGCGTTGATAGGGTATCCGGATACAGGTGATAGGAACGGCTGTCAGCCTGTACGGCATGCACCCGTTTCGCAATCTTTCCAGCAAGCTCAGGCTGAACTCCCAATGCGACCGCTACCCGTACCAGATACGTTTCAAGAAAATCCCACCACGCTTGGGGATCACACAATTCAGGATGCAGCCGATCCGGCTGATCCCAGGGAAATCCGCTGCTCATCAAGGGCCGGACATCGCTTAATGTTAAGCCATGACCGCAAGCAAGCTCATCCATCGCGGCGATCATCGCACCCGACCACTTTCCTTTTTGATAAGCAAGGGTTCCATCAAAATCCCAGATCAAAGCCGGTCGTTGACTCATGAGGTTTCCTAGCACCACCCGTATTCGATCACGGTGGTTTTCCTTTCTTTTTCTGCTCCCTTATTATATCATACAGGGAAGAGGTGAACTTTCCAATGAATGAAAATCTTGAAATTGAATATAAAATGTTGGTCAGCGAGCAGGAGTTCAATCAGCTGCGGGATCAGGTGGGCGTAGACCGCGTCCTGATCCAGACCAATGTGTATTATGACTGCACACCCAGCTCCACCTTGAAGCGGATTGCCATGCGCATCCGCGACGTTCAGGGCAAGCATGTTTTTACGATGAAGATTCCTCAGGCTGAGGGCGTGCGGGAAATTGAAATGGAGCTGCCGGAAAACAGCCCGGAAGCCTTTCAGCATCCCGAAATCCGTACTTTGTTTCAATCGTTGGGGCTTACCCTGCCGGTGCATGTCTGCGGTGCCATGACCACGCATCGGCATCTGCGGATTTATCCCTGCGGTGAATTATGTATGGATCACAGCCTGATCAACGGCCGCAGCGATTATGAAATCGAATTTGAAGTCACCGGGGATCCGCAGGTCGGCAAAGCTTTTTTCCTCAATCTGCTTGAACAGGCCGGACTGACCTATCGGGAAAACAAACGTTCCAAATATGCGCGCTGCGTTTTGGATCAATAATTCGCTCTTTTCCTTCTTTTTTCGGCATATTTAACAAAGCGGAAAAGAAATCAGATCAATTCCTGATATAATAGAATAAGAGGTGATATTTTTGATCAAGATCCTATTCTCCGATCTGGACGGCACGTTGTTATACATCCCGCCGGTACTGACCCGCGGCGTCAGCGAGGAAAACCGTGCGGCGATCCGCAGACTGCAGGAATCGGGCGTGCGGTTCGCGATTGCCACCGGACGCTCCGTGAACTTTCTGCCCCAGCATTACGGTGCTGACTTGGTTTTCGATACGGTTGGCATCTGCGGCGCTTCGATCCGCCTGAACGGCCAGTTTATCTATCAGACCGATTTCGATCACGATGAGATTGACGCGCTGCTGGATGTTTTTTCCGACAGTGCTTATGAGCATCGCTTTCTTGTGGTAACCCAGGAAAATGACTATATTTTTGAGGATCCGTTTGGAGAGCAGGCCATGGAATACAAGCTCAATCCCAAGCAGCGAATCCGCGACTGCCGCCGCGTCTTAGATCAATCCATCGCCGAGTATATCCGCGATCCGCATCACACGCACATCACCGCCTGTTTCTGTCACTTCCAGCAGGAAGTGGGCGTCGATTATTATAAGGACATGTTAAAACGGAAGTTCTTCGGCCGGTATCAAATCATTCAGACCAGTCCCTATTCGATTGTCATTTTAAAGGATGGCGCTAACAAAGGCACCGGTATTGCCAAGATCGCGGCACTGACCGGTATTGGATTGGATGAGGTTGCCGTCGTCGGGGATTCCGAGAATGATTTTGAAATGTTTGCGATGATCCCGCACAGCTACTGCATGAGCCATGCCCGCCCGGACATTCAGGCCAAAGCGAAGACCATCGTTTCTTCGGTGGCCGAGTGTATCGACCTCATTATAAAAGAAAATGAACAGGAGCAGCTGGAAAACCTGAATCTTTTATAAGTTCCCTTTCATTCTCCATCCATGAAGAAACTGAGCTTTATTTAAGACTTGATGCTCGGGTCATTTTTCCAGTTTTTATGAACTTCATTTTCTATTCAAATTTACTGCATAAGAAAACGTTTATCCTCTCTCTGAGCTCCTGTTTTTCTCCGAGACTGATAAGCGTTTTATTTTATTTGAACTTTAATTATTTTTTTCAATCTAAACCAAAACTGGCAGATCAAGCCGGCTGATAGCCGATTTGCAGCATCTTCTGATCCAGGGAACGGCCTTCAGCACAAGTGATCGGCAGTTTTTCTTCAGCGCTGAAGCCAATCGTTTCGCCATCATTAAGCGTTACATCCTGATCCAGCACATATCCAGCGATCGCATAGAGGAAATCACGCAGCTCCTGTGGTGAAGCAGCACTGTCCAGCACTTCCATTTCAAGTTTTCCAAACATCCGCATGCCATAGGTATAGGCACACATGCCTTTTTCACTGCGGTACAGACCAAAGTAAATCCAATCCAATAATGGCAGTTCGTCATCGTTCATCATCATGGCCACTTCCAAATACATTTCCGGCTGAAAAACGGTGCCGGATGTGTAGACCCCCAGCGCCGCGGCCTGTCGGCAGCAGCTGGCGCACAGCTTTGTAAACAAGGAGGCCTTTTCAATGGCGGTTTGTTCCTGGCCTAAAACCGCGACTAACAGATGTGCCTGATGCTGCTTCGTCATTTCCACGGCCTGCGGCCACAGATAATTCGTTTCAGCATTGCGTTCTGCTTCCTGATCTGGAATCGGAGCCGGCATCAAACTGATCGCCGCCGTCATGCCTTCCACTTCAAAAACCAACGGCTCGCTGCTGTCCTTCGGTAAGTCCGCAGCCTCAATCTGCCAATCCCTGCGCAGGTCTGCCGCCAGCTTTTGCGGATCCCAGGCCGCTTCGCTTAACAGGACAAAACCCGCAAACGGTCCGTTGCCTTCGGTCTGTTCCTCTGCTTCCTTCATATAGTAGGCACGAACCTGTTCAACCAGCTGAATTGCCTGATCCACTGCTGTTTCCGGGTTATAGACTTCCATTTCACTGAATACATGTCCGCAATGTTCCAACTCGTCCTTTTCATAACCACCCGCAACGCCCAGCAGCCAATCGGTATTTGCGGACTCCGGCTGATAACGGAAAACGTAATAGTGAAGATCGTGCAGATCAAATTCATCGGTCAGCTCGATCTGTGCGGGCAGCTTTCCCAGCTCGTGTTCATCGGCCAGCCATTCGGCCATGGCTTCGCGTGCAGCTTCTGCTTGATTCATTCAGACTTCCTCCTGCGCCCGGCTGATCCAGGCGTCCTTCTGTTTTTAGAATATCATGACCGCCCGTTTTCACCAAGCGGATTTCTCAGCTTCTGATCCTGAATTCTGATTTTATATCCAAACCTTTTTGCTTCTTCGTTGTTTATAATTTCAGCGTCAGGGCGTCGTAAGCTTCGTCCAGCACCCATACGCTCACGCTGCCGCCGCCGACCGGAAAACAACCGCCGCCATTTTCATCCAGTACAACGATATCCGTCTGATTCATCAACATGTCCCGCAGGGTACTGCCGGCCAGCGCCTTTCCGACTTCCATCCACTTTGTCCCGCCGGGGGCATCACTCATGATTACGGCCATGCCAGAATGGGGATGATCCGCTTCCCCAGAAAGGGTCCAGCCAATGATGTTGGGATCATCAAAATAATCCCGCTGCTGCCCATAGGCATAATCTTTACGGGCCTGGATCATGCGCTTTAAGCCCATCACCGGGGTAATGCGATCATGCGGAATTCCAACTAAATCGCCATAGAAAACGCAGGGGACCCCTTCCTTGCGAAACAAAATCAGCGCATACGCCAACGGCTTAAACCAGGGCGGAACCCAGGAGGCCAGAGCTTGGGAAGGCTGGGTGTCATGATTATCCACAAATGTAACCGCGGACTCCGGCTCGGACTGAACCAGCGTCGAATTCAGAATTTCCCGCATATCGAACTGAGCATTGCTGGTCGCTGCCCGAACAAACTGATAGTGCAAAGGAACATCGAACAACTGCATGCAATGTCCACAGACATCAAGATAGTGCCGCAGCTTATCCAGCTCCCAGCTCCAGTATTCGCCCACCGCCATTAACGAACGGCCGCTGTAACGGCGCAGCTCCTCAAGCCAATGTGTATAGAATGTAAAATCCATGTGCTTCACGGCATCCAAACGAAAGCCATCCATCTTGACCGTATCATAATACCAACGTCCCCAGCGATCCAGTTCGGCAATCACCTCTGGATTGGATAGATCCAGATCAGCACCCATCAGGTAGTCGTAATTGCCGTTTTCACCATCCGTTTCCTGATCCCATTGTTTTCCGACAAAACGGAAAATCCCGCTGTATTTCCAATCGCTGTCCCAATCGGTTCCGTCAAAATGACTCCAGTTCCAGGTGAAGTCGGAATATTTCCCTTTACGGCCTGGAAACGTAAACTTTGTCCAGGCTTGAATCGGACGCGGGTCAGCAATCGTCTGCGTCCGGTTCTCCACCGCATCCTGTACTGCCAGCACTTCCTCCTGACTGTCCGCTCCCATTCGATGATTGAGCACAATATCGGTATAGACTTCCATTTTCGCCTGATGCAGAGCTGCCACGGCTTCCAGATATTCTGTCTTTGTTCCATATTTCGTAGCGATGGTCCCTTTCTGATCAAATTCTCCCAGATCATAGGTATCATACACGCCATAACCGACATCACTTTTCCCACCGGTTCCTTTATAAGCCGGCGGCAGCCAGACCCCGGTAAAGCCCAGTTCCGCCCAGCTTTTCGCCATCGCCGCACAACGCTTCCAATGCTGCTGATCCTCCGGCAGATACCACTCAAACGCCTGCAGCAGTGTTTTATTTTTCAATCCGTCCGCCTTCTTTCGTAGAATAAGCTTACTTTATCATAAATCACTGCGGCAGATTCACAGTTCATAGAATCGTAAGAAAGCCTTTAGCGTTTCTTTTTTTACTTGCGATTGCTGAAACGAGGGATCAGAAAGGGGGGAACGTGTATTGCCTCAATTTCGCTTTTTTTCTTTTTACGGCTTCAATACACGGCTCACTTCAAAATCAATAAAACCCAAATCCGCTTTATCATAAAACGCTTTATAAGCAGTATTCTCATACGTTTTCAGCATCAGGAAATAATCGTTCTGTATCCTGTCCAGATCGTCCACACTATAGATTACATAGTCCACTATGATTTTCTGGCGATTGTTCGTTTCCTTCCCCCATTCGATCCATTCCTTAAATTGCTTCATTTCAGAAGCAAAGGATTCATCAGAGAAAAAATGAGCATTTTCTAAGGCTATATAAATTTTCATACAGCACTCAAATTTTGTATCCTGGAACAGGTCCTCGAAGTGATCACAATAAATCGGCTGGACATACAGCTTGAGCGCATAATCACTAAATATGCTCTGAATTTCCGGCCGAACTTTTACGGTCAATGATTTAGCCTGCTGGACACAAGCTGCCGGATTCAGCAAATGATCCTTTAAATACTCTCTTGGTTGATATAGACTCTTATCCTGCCAGTCGATCTGCATGGAATCGATCCACTTATTTTCAGGATATTGAGATGTATAGGCAACATATTCAACATCCGTATAACGTTCAAAGAAATGTCGGACTTTAAACTTTTCAACGACAATCGACGTTTGATAATAATTGCTGATATACGCGCTGAAAGAACGGGTGTTCCAGAGTATCCGCCGCTCTGCCGCTTTCATTAAAACAGGGATCAACAGGACAAAGATCAGAAGCAGCACTTTGATTTTCTTCCCTTTCTTCATCATCATTCCCCCTTTTTAATCACGCTTTTCCTGTACTGAATTTAAGTTGCAATCGTGCCCGTCTTTTAAATACGGATCAAACGCGCGTATACTCATTTAAATATTTTTGACTGACTTTAGTATATCATAGATAGGGATTCAAAAGTGCTTCCAAGAAAGTGATGCAAGCATCACTCTGAAAGTCTAAACCTTCAGAGCCCCTCTCT
>ERZ1108168.38-NODE-38-length-138061-cov-17.207223_pt1 | contig 138061 bp, 151 predicted proteins | sample MGYA00403704_ERZ1108168 | MGnify/ENA primary metagenome ERZ1108168 (study PRJEB35170, sample SAMEA104062421) | human gut metagenome | biome: human gut; feature: human-associated habitat; material: faeces | place: Denmark | collected 2012-06-12 ...
GCAACTGACTCTTAATCAGTGGGTCCAGGGTTCGAATCCCTGAGGGTGTACAAAACAGAAAAAGGAGAACTTTTACAAGTTCTCCTTTTTTTATAAATCACCGTAGCTATGATGCTACGGTTTTTTATTCTCTTCTTTTCCTTCCCACTTTTCTCTAAATTCCCATAATTGGTCGATAGTAGGATGAAAAGTAGGATTCTCCCAATTTCTGCCGATCATTGCAACTAAGGATTCCAAATAAGTCTTACCATTGATTATAGTAGTACACTTATTTAATTCATATTTCTCGGTCGGATAATTTTTAGTTTCAAGCATTTTCTTTGCCCAGTTCAGCAATTCCTGAACAGATTCATTGTCATAAGTATGTTGTGTCATATCTTTATATTTTTTCGCAAAGATACAAAGTTTATTAATTCATAAATAAAGTTGTCCATTTCTTTTCATTGCCAATATTCGAATTATTATTCATACCTTTACAATATTAAACTAAATTAGATTAATCATTAAAAAAAATAATCATGAAGAGAATTTTTATTCTGGTATGTTCGTGTACCCTATTGGCGGCGTGCGGAAATAGTTCAAAAACAAACAAAGGTACAGATACAGACAGTACCACAATCGAAGTTGTTGATATGCATAATGCGGAAACTTCGCTTGATTACGAAGGAACATACAAAGGTGTTTTCCCTGCGGCCGACTGTCCGGGCATTGAAACAACCTTAATATTAAATCCAGATAAGACATATACGCTTCACTCCGTATATATTGATAGAGATAGTTCGTTCGACGATAAAGGTACATATACTTTAAAAGGTAACTTGTTAACTCTAAAAGAAGAAAACGGAGAAATATCTTATTATAAAGTAGAAGAAAACAGGGTGCGTTTATTAACTGATGACAAACAGGAAATAACAGGAGCACTTGCCGATCACTATATATTGAATAAAGAATAAATAAAAACTTTCTATTATATTAAATTCGGTAAATCGGTAATAAGAGCGATAGACATATCCTTTTATTACCGATTTGTCTTTTTCTGATTCTAATTGGAGCAAAGAACAAAATCAAGATATTTTATGTTTATATAAATAGAGATGAACTTAAAAAAAGAACAACTTATGATTTATAATTTTTTATTCCCTACAAAGCCAAATACAGCAAAAGTTTCTTTGTTCCTATTGGCGGTCCGGATAATCTTCGGAATATTATTAATGAACCATGGTATACAAAAATGGAGTAACTTTCAGGAACTGTCAACTGCATTTCCTGATCCGTTAGGTATAGGTAGTCCCCTATCCCTCGGATTAGCTATTTTTGGCGAACTTGTCTGTTCAATGGCTTTTATCATTGGCTTCTTATATCGGCTGGCAATGATTCCGATGATTTTCACAATGGCGATAGCTTTCTTTGTGATTCATGCGAATGATATATTTACAGTCAAGGAGCTAGCTTTCATTTATTTAGTTGTATTCATTCTTATGTATATTGCCGGTCCTGGTAAATATTCAATAGACCACATAATAGGAAACGAACTGCAACGGCGAAAATCGAAGTAACACAAATATTGAAAATAATAACCTTGATTAATTAAAAAATATTATATTTGCATACATATAACAGAGGCATTATAAACATTTTTTATTAATTAAAAAACATTTCGACATGAAAAGAGAGAAACTTACTTTAGTTGCAGTGCTACTTAGTGGCAGCCTATTGTTCAGTTCTTGTGTAGGTTCATTTGGTTTATTCAACCGTTTATCTTCTTGGAACCAATCTATTGGAAGCAAATTTGTAAATGAACTTGTATTTCTAGCTTTCAACATTGTTCCGGTTTACGGAGTGTCCTACCTGGCTGATGCTTTAGTTATTAATTCTATCGAGTTCTGGAGTGGTTCCAATCCGATGGCTAACGTAGGTGACGTAAAGAAAGTAAAAGGAGAGAACGGCAATTACATGGTAAAGACACTTGAAAATGGATATTCCATTACTAAAGAAGGTGAAACTGCTTCTATGGATTTGATTTATAACAAAGAAGCTAATACATGGAATGTAGTTGCAAACGGTGAAAGTGCTGAACTCATAAAGATGAACAACGACGGTACTGCCGATTTGTTCTTACCGAACGGCGAAAAAATGAATGTAACTTTGGATGCTCAAGGCATGATGGCAGCTCGCCAAGCTACAATGAGCAACCTTATGTTTGCAGCTCGCTAATAATTAAAGAATAAATATGTAAGAGATGAAACTTTCTCAAACGAGTTTCATCTCTTTTTTATTATCCACTATATTACTATTCTATGCTATGAAGAAGATACATATATTAATCCTTTCAGTAATAACATTCACCTGTTTTTCATGCCAAAAACAGAACCCCAAGACTCAATTGGAGGAGATAGCTATCAATTTCTGTGAATCTTTTTATAATTTCAATTATCCGGTTGCCGAAGAATGGAGTACTCCGTCTTCACTATCCTATCTTAGTTTTTTAGCATCTAATATTCAGCAAAATCATTTGGATCAGCTCAAAACACAAGGAGCGGCAAAAGCTTCTATCATTACTTCGAGTGAGATAACTCCTGACTCTGAAATGGCAACAGTAATCTGCCAAATAAAAAATGCATTTATTATCAATCCTATCAATGGAAAAGCGGAACGGTTTTCTTCTCTGCAAGATACACTCCAACTAATAAAAGAAGGCAATAAATGGTTGGTTAGAAAGGATATCCCACTGCAAAATGGAAAGCAAAATCACGACTAAATTTAGGATGAATAATAGGAAAATGCTCTTTTTTAGTCTCAAAAGCCGGATTAACAGCCTTCATACCTCCATCAAAACGAAGAATAAAGAAGTCTAAGTCAAGACGAAGCCCTAACCCGTAAGCTACTGCTATCTGCTTATAAAACTTATTAAACTTGAAAACTCCACCCGGTTGATTGGCATATTCACGAACAGTCCAGATATTACCAGCATCAATAAAGACAGCTCCCTGAAATTTCCAGAACAACTTACTTCGATATTCGATACTGGCATCCAATTTAATATCTCCGGATTGATCGAGCAAATTTCCCTTACCGGCAAAAGACCCCGGACCTAGATCTCGTACACTCCATCCGCGAACACTGTTAGCTCCACCCGAAAAATATTGTTTCTCAAACGGAATAGTTTTTGCGTTCCCGTATGGAACAGCTATACCTATACCGGCATGAAATGCAAATGAATTACGATAGTCAATCCTGATATTTTTAGAGAAGTCAAACTCTCCCTTGATATATTGTGCATAAGGTATTCCAAGAATGGCATACTCATTATTAGCGTTTTTCCTAATTCCAGTCATCTTCGACAAAGCATACATTATATTTCCCGCAGACTCGAAATTAAAACGAATGGAATACGAGTTGGAAGCGATTGTATTATTAACAATAGCCCCTCCTACACTATTATAGTTATAGCTATATCCCATATTTATTATCAGGCGGTCTTGATAATTATATTGAAAAATATCATTTTGACCTTTATTTATATAGTCCTCTTTAAATCTTTCTGAAATTCGCGGCAAATAAAGGAAAGCAATATTAATCAAATCAATACGATGTTGTATTTTTTGACGTTGCGTCCACTTATAACTCCATGAAGCAGAAGCCATTGTACGCAGAAATTCAGGACGCATCTGATAGTTATATTGCAAGCCGAATTCAGTAGTTGCCCTAATTTTTCGTTTAAAATCAGAAGACACAAAAGGGAATAAAAAATTAGGGAAATTAATACTTGACTCTACTCCGAATTCTGTATAGTTATTATTTGCATACCCCGCTTGAAGTCCGGAGATCACTTCATAAGCGCCACGAAACTTTATCATAAAGGTTTCTGATCCGCGAAAAAGATTCCGATTTTGGAAAGAAACAGAAGCTGCTGCTCCCAAGTCACCGGCAGAGTTGGTCCCTTCTACCTCAAAAGCTATAGATTTATGCTTACTTTTAGTCAGCATCACATAGCAGTCAAGCTTTGTCGAATCTCCAATCTGCGTTTCTACAAAACGGATATTGGTATATTTCAATGCCGGCAAGCGTCCAAAACTGGAATATGTCTGCTGTACATCGCGCTCATTATACAAATCTCCGGGAGCAAAACGAAGATTATCCGTAAGCACCTTAGGACGCAAATACAGTTTATCTTTATAATAAATCGGATACCCTTTATAATTAATAGAGTCATTAATCTCCACACTGCTCAATGCCGACGACTGCAATACATCATAATCCGTAATAAAGTTAATCTTGTTAATCCAATATTGTTGATGTGCCTTTGCCGAATCACTGACATGAGTTTTAAATGGGTGCAAGTGTTGTGTCAAATCTACATTATAAGTATTTCGTACCGTATCTGCGGTATAGCCTATATAATCCTTATTGAATTTATAGTAACCATTCCGGAGTAATTTATCCGTGATTCGTTGCCTATCCGCATCCAACACGTTTACATCAAAATACATCTTCTCCTTCAATAAACTTTTTGCTGAATCTTGTTTCAAAAGAGCAGCTATTTGAGGATCGTTGATATCATATTTTATAGATTGAACGATGTATGGTTTTCCGGCTGTTACATCGTAATAGAGTTTTATTTTCTTCTTCTTTATTTTAGTGGAACGCTTTACCGTTGCTGCCATATATCCCATATTATGAACAGCCTTTGTGATTTCTTCTTCAGAACGCTGCGCTTCTTCTTCATTATATATCACAGGAGCATCACCTATCCTTCGTAGAAATTTATTCCCCCATTTGGTAGAATCACGTCCCGAAAGATTATAAACATATAACTGTGTTTTAATCAGGCTGAACCATTTGGCATTAGGATTCTGACGAACATACATTCGTAAAGATGAAGGCCGTATATTCTTCTGGTCCGTACGAATCTTGACTTCATCCAACAGGTAAGAACCCTCCGGCACAAACTTTGTGGATGTGCACGAAGCAAGTGACAAAATAGCGGCAGAAGCAAGCAAATAAAGAAATTTTTTCCTCATACGGTTTTACATCGATAGCATAAAAAATGCGCTCACAAAGATAAATTATATTTTCCGATGAGGAAAATAAATTAAGAAAAAGAGAGGAAAGTAAGGATAGATTGGAAATATCTTTATAGCTTTGTCACAAAATAAAGTTTATGGTATTGTTAAGTAAAAACAAAATAAAGTATATTCATTCGCTTGAGCTAAAGAAAATACGTAAAGAAGAACGAGTTTTTCTAGCCGAAGGTCCTAAACTAGTAGGCGATTTACTCGGACATTTTCCCTGTTGTTTCCTGGCAGCTACCGCATCCTGGATTCAGGAACATCCTGATCTTCGTGTAAATGAAATAGCAGAAGTTTCTCAAGAAGATCTTTCACGAGCCAGTTTACTGAAAACTCCGCAGCAGGTGCTTGCTGTCTTTGAACAGCCCCAATATACTCTGACCCCGGGGGTTGCCCGCCATTCCCTTTGCCTGGCATTGGACGACGTTCAGGACCCCGGAAATTTGGGGACTATTGTTCGTTTAGCTGATTGGTTCGGCATTGAACATATTATTTGTTCGCAAAACACAGTGGATGTTTATAATCCCAAGACCATACAAGCCACTATGGGGGGGATTGCGCGGGTAAAAGTACATTATACCTCTCTCCCTGATTTTATTCGTTCACTCGGTGAAGATATACCTGTATTCGGAACTTTCCTTAATGGGAAAAATATGTATGAACAGCCATTAACCGCCAATGGTTTGATCGTAATGGGAAATGAAGGAAATGGAATAGGAAAAGAAGTAGAAACTTTAATAAATAGAAAACTTTATATTCCCAATTATCCACAAGGAAAAGAAACCTCCGAGTCACTCAATGTAGCCATAGCTACCGCAGTAATCTGTGCCGAGTTCCGTCGACAGGCTGCATGGAAATAAAATCAAACGGATAAAATAAAACAGGGAATAATACTTCCCCCTTCTCTTTTAATTCTTTTAATGACTCTTCAAAACACCGGGAAGATTGATTTAGAATATTGGAAGGATTAATTTGAAACACTGGGATATTTTTTAAAATCATCCCAGTGTTTTTTATTTCTTCAAGCTGGTCAGCAGGAAGTAAAACAATTACTCCCGGCATCCATTCAACCGACTCTATTTCTTCCGTTAGTGGAAATGTATCTCGAACAACTCCTTCATCGGTTATTTCCACTACCTGCTGTTTTATAAAACCAACATCAGGCATGAATAAATAATGAGATGCAAATCGTTTCATATCACTAACGAGTTTGACGTCTTTGCTGTTGCTGCCTGCGCTGATTCATTTGCCGTTCCTTTCTTTGTTCTATTCTCTCTTGCTGGATATGTCGCTCCACCTCGATCTGTTCCGGTTTCTTTTCACGTTGAGTTCCTGTACGACGACGGTTCATTTCTTCCGGCGTCAAACGTTGGACATCCTCTTTATGTTCTTCGGCAACTTTATGCAAGGAATCCACCACTTCTTCCTCCGAAATCTTTTTCAGAGAATCCGCTTTCAGAGCTTCTATCTTATTCAGGGAGTCACGAACAGCAAAAGCGAGAGTATCTTTGCAATGATAACGAGTCATAGTGAAATGGTCTGCTAATAGCGTTCCCCCTTTCTGCTCGCCTAACATCGGATAGTAAATGAAACCTCTAATTTCCTTCATAGCTCCCAGCGTATCAGCATATAAACGTATTTGCTGAACTCCCGGGCGGGTTATAGTCTTCAGATGATTTATCGTATCTTTTTCGTAGATAACCTGCATACCCATAGCTACCGCTCTCAAAGAATCAGCAAGCATTGGCTCCAGAAAACGATAATTCACTTCCCAAACCAAGGTATCACGGTCTTTATAGTTAGTATCGGTAGGCAATACGAACGAATAACGGTTATTCATCATCTCGCCGGTCAAACGTATCATACGCAACCAAGGCCATACATCAAGACTATCACCTGGTTCTGTCATTTTCGGTTTCTTATCTCGCAAAGCTATTAAATGATTAACTTCGTCCTGTTGGTCTTTCAAGCGTTTCTTTACTTTCTCATAGATTTTCGATAAAACTTCTGTGTTGCGTGTATACCAAACCATAGATGAGTCGAATACAGCCTGCGTAGTTCCATACTTCTTAAAAACAGCATCAATATACAACGCTTTTTTATAGTTCTCACTGTAAGGCAGGTTATCTCCCATGGACTTTGCCAGATGATAATCATATAGCAAATTCTCCATTTTCGATTCCGGGATTACGTCATTAGGTCTTTTCACTTTACATCCCGCTACCGCAAGCGCAAGCATGCAGATGAAACACAGATGAAACCGAAGCTTACTTTTCATGATTCTCAACTTCCTTTTTATCGCCTTTATCCAATGAATGATATGACTCATTCAGATATTTACTATAAAAGAGTAATAAAGCAATGATACCACAACTAATGGCAGCATCTGCAAAATTAAAGATCGGGCTGAAAAATATAAAATGCTCTCCACCTACAAATGGCAGCCATGCAGGCCAGTTTGTATCTATAATCGGGAAATAAAACATATCCACTACTTTACCATAGAACCAGGTGGAATATCCTCCGCCCTCCGGCATGAAACTCGCAATCTGTGAATGAGTGCTTTCATTGAAAATAACTCCATAGAATACACTATCTATAATATTACCTAAAGCACCGGTCAGAATCAGAGCCACACAAACGATATATCCGGTTTTGAAGCCTTTCTTTACAATTTTATATAGATACCAACCGATTAATGCAACTGCAACAATACGGAAAGTAGTCAGGAATAATTTCCCGAAAATCTCCATACCGAAAGCCATTCCGTTGTTCTCGGTGAAATAAATATAAAACCAGTCCGTCACACGTATGCTTTCGTGCCAGTACATATGAGTTTTAATCCAGATTTTAATGATCTGGTCGATAATCAATACGGAAAAGATAACGATCAGAGCGATTGTTCCCTTCGTGAATAGTTTCTTCATGCGTTCATTATAAATTAAACATAACGAGCTACAAGTGCCGTGCGTCAACATTGCGCAGCTACTTGTAGCTCGTCACCCGTAGCTTGTGTAGCTATCTATTATTTTTTACCACTGTTCTTAGCTTCAATGCTCAATGTCGCATGAGGAACAGCGCGCAGGCGTTCTGCCGGAATCAGCTTTCCGGTTTCGCGACAAATGCCATACGTTTTATTCTCTATGCGTACTAAAGCTGCCTGCAATCCCTGAATAAACTTCAGTTGGCGTTGTGCCAAACGGGTCGTTTCTTCTTTGGAAAGCGTATTAGCTCCTTCTTCCAACACTTTATATGTAGGAGATGTATCGTCAGTGTCATTACCGTCCAATCCCATCAAACTCTTTTTCAACTGTTCATAGTCACGTTGTGCTAGTTCCAGTTTCTCCATAATAATGGCACGGAATTCTTCAAGTTCCGCATCTGAGTATCTAGTCTTTTCTGCCATAATCTTACAATTTTAAAAGGTTAATCAATATAGTATTAGTCTTTTATCACATTCACAAACAGTGAGAAATCGTCAAAGCTAAGCTCTGTACCGTCTTTCACCTCATCAACAAGTTCAAGAGATGTGCCTAAAACCTGGTTACAAATATAAGTATTATATTCATTTACCGCATCATCTGTTTGTGTATTTTTCGAGATTGTTATTTTTATTTTATCTGTAATCTCGAAACCGCTTGATTTACGTATATTTTGTATACGATTTACCAATTCACGGGCAATACCCTCACGACGTAACTCTTCGGTAACTGTAACTTCAAGTGCCACAGTCAACTTGCCTTCATTAGCAACCAACCAGCCCGGAATATCTTCACTGATAATTTCCACGTCTGAGACTTCGATAACGGCTTCCTCTCCATTCAGGTTCAAAGTATATTTTCCATTCTTTTCCAGTTCGGAGATTGCTTCCTGCGACATTTCTGCAACGGCAGCAGCTACGGCTTTCATTTGTTTTCCAAATTTCGGCCCCAGTTTCTTAAAGTCACATTTCACTTTCTTTACCAAGACACCGGCCGCACCGTCTACGAACTTGATTTCTTTCACATTCACCTCGTTCATTATCAGGCTTTTCACAGCTTCGATATGTGCTTTCTGCTCTTCGTCCAGCACCGGCACCATGATACATTGTAGCGGTTGACGGACTTTTATATTCACTTTACGACGTAATGCCAATACCATAGAAGTAACGTCCTGTGCCATTTGCATACGGGTTTCCAATTCCTTATTTATCATTTCTTCCTGATATTTAGGGAATTCAGCCAAGTGTACGGATACTACATTATCACGTCCTGTTGCTGTAATCAAATCCGTATACAGACGATCTGCATAGAATGGAGAAATGGGGGCCATTAATTTAGCAACCGTTTCAAGACACGTATATAATGTCTGATAAGCAGACAGTTTATCTTGTGTAAATTCACCTCCCCAGAAACGTTTACGGTTCAGGCGAACATACCAATTGGATAAGTTATCGTTGACAAAGTCGGAAATCAAACGCCCTGCTTTAGTCGGTTCGTATTCGTTATAACAAGTATCTACTTCTTTTATCAGCGTATTCAGTACAGACAAAATCCAACGGTCGATTTCCGGACGTTCTGCCATAGGCACATCAGCTTCTTTATACTCAAATCCGTCTACATTGGCATAAAGTGCAAAGAACGAGTAAGTATTATATGAAGTACCAAAGAACTTACGACGAACTTCTTCCACTCCTTCTACGTCGAACTTCAAATTATCCCACGGAGAAGAATTGGTAATCATGTACCAACGTAACGGATCGGAACCGTACTTTTCAATAGTCGTGAATGGATCGACAGCATTATTAAGGCGTTTGGACATTTTATTACCATTCTTATCGAGTACCAGCCCATTAGAAATAACCGCTTTATAGGATACACTATCAAATACCATAGTAGCAATAGCGTGCAATGTAAAGAACCAACCACGTGTCTGGTCTACTCCTTCAGCGATAAAATCAGCCGGATATACCTGACGGCTATCCAACAGTTCTTTATTTTCGAACGGGTAATGAATCTGCGCATAAGGCATAGCACCCGAGTCGAACCATACGTCGATCAAGTCGGATTCACGTTTCATTGGCTGACCGTCTTTCGATACTAATATAATATCATCTACATAAGGACGGTGGAGGTCAATCTTATCATAATTTTCTTCAGTATATTCGCCGGGTACAAAACCTCTATCTTTGTAAGGATTGGACTTCATAAATCCGGCAGCTACCGATTTTTCTATTTCATTGTATAATTCTTCTACTGACTCGATACACAATTCACCTGTACCGTCTTCCGTACGCCAGATAGGTAGCGGAGTACCCCAATAACGTGAACGGCTCAGGTTCCAGTCATTCAGATTTTCCAGCCATTTTCCAAAACGTCCCGTTCCGGTAGATTCCGGTTTCCAGTTGATAGTCTTGTTCAGTTCCATCATACGCTCTTTGCAAGCTGTAGAACGGATAAACCAGCTATCCAACGGATAATAAAGTACCGGCTTATCTGTACGCCAGCAGTGCGGATAGTTGTGGACATGCTTTTCTATTTTGAATGCCTGATTGTTTGCTTTCATCATCATAGCCAGAACAATATCCAGAGATTCGGCGGCTTGGGCAGCTTTCTCATCATATTTTCCGTCTATCATAAACACAGGATTGTAGGCGTTTTTCACCCATGCACCTTGATATTCCTTGTATTTTTCTACATCCACACATTCTTTTACAAAATTCTCGTCCAGTTCATTCAACAGGTAGAATTTACCAGTCAGGTCTACCATTGGACGAGTTTCGCCTCTCTTATTAATCATAAAAAGCGACGGTATTCCCGCAGCACGTGCCACGTTTGCGTCGTCTGCACCAAATGTCGGTGCGATATGGACAATTCCCGTACCATCTTCTGTAGTTACATAGTCGCCCGGAATTACACGGAATGCCTTATTACTAGCCTTCCAATCACCGTCTTCTGACACTTCAACCGGTTTTACCCACGGAATCAGTTGCTCATATTCCATGCCAATAAGGTCAGTACCTTTGTATTCGGCGATTACTTTAAATGGAACCAGTTTATCTCCTGCCTTATAATCTTCCAATTTCAAGTCAGCAGCTTTGGGGTTGAAAAGAGCATTCAACAAAGCCTTTGCCAAAACAACCGTGATAGGTTCTCCGGTATAAGCGTTATAGGATTGCACAGCAACATAATCAATTTTCGGTCCTACACAAAGTGCTGTATTTGAAGGCAATGTCCAAGGAGTAGTTGTCCATGCTATAAAATAGGGAGTTCCCCACTCTGTCATTTCCGGTTTAGGATTCTTCATCTTAAACTGAGCAACCACTGTCGTATCTTTTACGTCACGATAACAACCCGGCTGATTCAATTCGTGCGAACTTAATCCTGTTCCGGCAGCCGGAGAATATGGCTGGATAGTATATCCTTTATATAACAGTCCTTTTTTGTACAACTGCTTCAGCAACCACCACAATGTTTCGATATAACGATTATCATACGTGATATATGGATGTTTCATATCCACCCAATACCCCATTTGATGCGTCAAATCTTCCCATTCTTTGGTGTATTTCATTACGTCTTTACGACAAGCTGCATTGTAGTCGGCCACAGAGATTTTCTTACCAATATCCTCTTTTGTGATGCCTAATGCTTTTTCCACACTAAGTTCCACAGGCAGTCCGTGCGTATCCCAACCGGCTTTACGCTTCACCTGATAACCTTTCATTGTTTTGTAACGGCAGAAAATGTCTTTAATGGTACGAGCCATTACATGGTGAATACCCGGCATTCCATTAGCCGAGGGAGGTCCTTCGAAAAATACAAACGAAGGACAGCCATCACGTTCTGTCATACTCTTGGCGAAAACTTTGTTTTCGTCCCACTTCTTCAGTACATCTTTGTTCACCTGCGAAAGGTCAAACTGCGAATATTCAGTAAATCTCTTACCCATAGCTGTCTACGATTTTACTATTTACAATTTACAATTTGAGGGGTATCCCCATTTTTAAGGGTGCAAATTTACAAAAACATTTGTTTAGTTGAGCAAAAAGCTAAGACTTTTAATCGGAATCATGTGAAGTTAACGATTATAAATAGCTGTCGGCCTAAACAAAACGGAAATCTCCTTGTTTTAGTGGGAAATAAAAAAGCACTCAATTATGAATTACGGTATCAGTATTTTATTCAGAGCAATCCCTTTGGCGATGGCACTCTTTTGCTTCGGATACGGAGCGTTTATTTATGGTTATGGAGATGCAGGAAACCGGGTCGTAGCAGGTCCTGTCGTGTTTTCACTTGGTATGATATGTATTGCACTGTTTTGTACAGCTGCCACTATTATCCGGCAAATCATACATACCTATAATGAAACAACAAAATACATTTTACCTATTGTAGGATATTTGGCAGCTCTAATCACTGTTATCAGCGGTATCTGTATTTTCAGTAATGCGACCTCTCCTTCCGCCTTTGTCGCAGGTCATGTAATAACCGGTGTAGGATTTATCACGGCTTGCGTAGCTACTGCCGCTACCTCTTCTACCCGATTCTCTTTGATTCCGGAAAACTCTAAAGCAACAGGAAATGAGGTCCCACAAGGAGCGTTTTCTGTGGGTCAGAGACGAGCAATGATCATTCTTGCAATCGTCATATCTATTATTGCATGGGTATGGGCATTCGTTTTATTAGGCAACAGCCACTCTCATCCTGCTTATTTTGTCGCAGGACACGTAATGGTAGGGCTTGCTTGTATTTGTACCAGCCTCATAGCATTGGTGGCTACTATTGCTCGTCAGGTGCGAAATGATTATTCGGAAAAAGAACGGAATAAATGGCCGAAACTAGTTTTATTAATGGGATCTATTTCTTTTGTATGGGGATTATTCGTTATTTTGGCAGATTCGGGGAGTGCAAACGGTACCACCGGATATATCATGCTTGGACTGGGTCTTGTATGTTATAGTATTTCCAGTAAAGTAATTCTGTTGGCAAAGATATGGAGACGGGAATTTAAACTAGCCAACCGCATCCCTATGATTCCGGTATTAACAGCATTGACTTGTTTATTCCTGGCTGCTTTCGTATTCGAACTCGCTACCGTACATGCAGATTATTTCATTCCGGCACGTGTTCTAGTAGGATTAGGGGCTATCTGCTTCACACTATTTTCTATCGTTAGCATACTGGAAAGCGGTACTTCTTCTAAATAAAAATATAGCGTCACTATCCTAAACACATAGTGACGCTATTCGAGATATATGGTGACGCTATTTTAACGGGATAACGTCACTATTTTATTTTTTTAATTTCACTTCATAGACATCATTTCTACGATCTTTCAAATTGCGTACACTACCGTATGTATGTAACGCACTCAATAAATCCAGATCGACATCCGAAACCAATATCATTTCTGTATTCGGAGTCGCTTCCGCTCGTTTTCCGTCTGTCGGAAAAGCAAAATCACACGGAGTAAATACACCCGATTGGGCATACTGAATATCCATATTGTGTACGCGGGGGAGATTTCCCACGCTGCCTGCAATGACAACAAAACATTCATTTTCGATCGCACGCGCCTGAGCACAGACACGAACGCGGGAATAGGCATTTTGTGTATCCGTCAGGAAAGGTACAAACAATATCTGCATTCCTTGATCTGCCATTAGCCGGGAGAGTTCCGGAAACTCTACATCATAGCAAATCAAAACACCAATCTTAGCACAATCTGTATCAAAGGTTTGTAGTAATTTTCCCCCACTCAATCCCCAACTTTTGATTTCATCCGGAGTGACGTGCATTTTTTCATACATTTCGTATGTTCCGTCGCGACGGCAAAGGAATCCTACATTATAAAGCAGCCCGTCTTCTTTCACATAGGGCATACTACCGGTAATAATGTTTATATTATAGCTAATAGCCAGATTTATAAACCGATCACGAATCTCATCGGTATATTTTGCCAATCCGCGAATAGCCTGCGATTCTCCTTTATCATTATACTTCGACATTAAAGGCGCATTAAAGTATTCCGGGAAAAGAACAAAATCACTTTTATAGTCTGATACTGCATCTACAAAAAATTCTACCTGTTCGAACAGATCATCCAGTGTTTTATAACTACGCATCTGCCATTGTACCAAACCTACGCGAACAGTAGTTTTTGGATTGATATATTCTTGTGTAGGAGGTTGATAATAGATATTATCCCACTGTAACAAACAGGCATAATGTTTAGACTCCTCATCATTCGGCAAATAATTAGTCATTACCTTGCGGACATGGAAATCATTTGATAATTGGAACGTAAGCACCGGATCGTAAATATCACGTTGACGTACCCGTTCGATATATTCTTTTGGACGCATCTTGTCAGCATATTTATGATAATTCGGAATACGGCCGCCGAACATAATGGCTTTCAGGTTCAATGTTTCGCATAGTTCTTTGCGATATTCATACATACGTCGCGCCAGACGCAATCCGCGATATCCGGGGTGAATAAATACCTCTATGCCATACAGAATATTCCCCTCAGGATTATGCGTATTAAATGTTTCCTTACCCGTGACTTGTGCATACGTATGGTCATTCTTCACCTTATCATAATCAACAATAATAGAAAGAGCGCAACCTACAATTTTGTCGTCAACCACTGTAACAATCTGTCCTTCCGGAAAAATATTGATTAATTTCTGAATCTGTTTATGGGTCCAGAACACATCGCTACCGTCAGAATAAACACGAGTAAACGATTGGGATAATTGTGCGTAATCTTCTATTTGAAGATTACGTATCTGCACTTTATTAATTTTAATCGGATGTTGTTCCATAACAATACGTGTTTTTATATAAAGACAGTGCAAAGGTACAGCTTATCCTCATATATTGTTCTCCAAAGATAAGAAAATAAAAATCCGTAAATCACAGATTCCTATATCTGCTGATTTACGGATTTTCCACAAGAGATATTATCTGATTTATTTATTCTTCTTCCATAGTTTGCTCATATCCTCCAATGTCTTACCTTTCGTTTCGGGCACCCAACGCCAAACGAAAATAGCAGCCGCTACACAGATAATTCCATAAAGACTATACGCAAACATCGGGCTGAAATCGTACAATGCCGGGAAAGTAGAAGATACAATATAATTGAATATCCATTGGAAAGCCACAGCGATTGCCACCGCTTTACCACGAATTGTGTTCGGGAAGATTTCCGAAATCAATACCCAGCAAATCGGGCCCCATGACATCATAAAGAAGGCGGCATATACGATAACCGAAAGTACCGGAAGAATTCCTTTTATTGCCATGCTATCACACATCGCTACTGCAAATGCACCTACGGCCATACCGATAGAACCGATTATCAACAGAGGTTTGCGCCCGAAGCGATCTACTGTAAAGATTGCAACCAGTGTAAAGATAATATTCACAACACCCATAATAACCGTTTGCATCATGCCACCTCCTTCTGCACCTGCATTTTCAAAAATACGAGGAGCATAGTAAAGCACTGCATTGATGCCGATAGCCTGTTGGAATACGGAAAGCAGAATACCGATAACAATTACTGCCACTCCATAAGTAAAGAGTTTTTCTGTTTTTTCGTGAGCAGTAGCTTTAATATCATTAAGAATTTCTTGTGCTTTTGTCTTACCATTGATCTTTTCCAGAATTGAATAAGCTTTTTCATCTTGTTGTACCAATACCAAATAGCGAGGAGTTTTTGGGACAAAGAACAATAATAGACCAAAGAATGCAGCCGGAAAAGCTTCCGAGCCGAACATAAAACGCCAGCCTTCAAATACAGTCCACATATCAGATTCTGAGCTAACTGATAAAACTCCGGCAGCATCTTTCAGAATAATAGGATTTTGGTGATCGCCCATAATCAGGTAATTCACAAAGTATACAACCAACATACCGAAAATAATGGCAAACTGGTTGCACGAAACAAGTGTTCCGCGAATGTTGGAAGGAGCTATTTCTGCGATATACATCGGACAAACAGCAGACGCAAGCCCGACACCGATACCACCTAAAACACGATATAAGTTAAATGTAACCAGCAAATCCATATTCGGTTTTCCATATTCGAAAAACAGAAATTCCGGATAATAGGAACCTAATGCTGAAAGGAAAAAGAGTACGGCAGCAAGTCTCAGGGAGTTACGACGCCCTAGACGGGAAGCGAATATACCGGAGAACGCCCCACCAAGTACGCAGCCTATCAATGCACTGGAAGAAGTGATTCCATGCATTACTTTATTATATTGAAAATCGGAAGCGGAAAGGAAGAATGCCTCCAGACCCTTCTCTGCACCGGAAATAACTGCTGTATCATAACCGAAAAGCAATCCTCCCAGGATAGCAACAGAAGTTATCGAATATAGGTAGAGTTTACTACCTTCGTTCGTTGTATTAATCATGGTGTATAAGTAGATAAGTAGTGTGTAGTAGTTGGATTAGATAATAGTAAGGCGATAAAGCTCTACCTCTATCGCCTTATATTTGATTCTCTATTAGCAGTACATATTCAGAATTGCTTCGTAAAGTTCTTGTTTGCCGCTAGTCTGCTTTGGTTCACCGTTCGCTTTAGCATAAGCAACTACATCTTCCAAAGATAATTTACCTTCCTCAAATTCTTTACCTTTACCACCGTCGAATGAAGCATAACGATCAGACAACATTTTCTTGTATGGAGATTCGTTCAGCAGAGCTGCCGCACTTTCCAATGCACGAGCCATAGCGTCCATACCTGCAATGTGAGCAATAAAAATGTCTTCCAAATCAGTAGAATTACGGCGAGTTTTGGCATCGAAATTAGTTCCGCCATTACCCAAACCGCCATTACGGATGATTTGCATCATCGCCTGAGTCAGTTCATAGTTGTCAATCGGGAATTGGTCTGTATCCCAACCATTCTGATAGTCGCCACGGTTAGCGTCGATAGAACCTAACATACCGTTATCCACTGCTACTGCCAACTCATGTTCGAAAGTGTGGCCAGCCAAAGTAGCATGGTTTACTTCGATGTTAACTTTGAAATCTTTATCCAAACCATGAGCTTTCAGGAAGCCGATCACAGTTTCCGTATCTACATCATACTGATGCTTAGTCGGTTCCATAGGTTTCGGTTCAATCAGGAAAGTACCTTTAAAACCACGGGCACGAGCATAATCACGAGCAATAGTCAACATCTGTGCAAGGTGTTCTTTTTCCCGTTTTTGATCTGTATTCAAAAGAGACATATAACCTTCACGACCACCCCAAAACACATAGTTCTGACCGTCCAATTCGATAGTTGCGTCAATTGCATTCTTAATTTGTACAGCAGCACGGGCCACTACGTCAAAATCAGGATTTGTTGCAGCACCATTCATATAACGGGCATGGCCGAATACGTTGGCAGTACCCCATAACAGTTTGATACCAGTTTCTGCTTGTTTCTGTTTTGCGTATGCTATGATTTCTTTTAAGTTAGCTTCATATTCTTCAATGCTAGCACCTTCTGAAACCAAGTCTACATCGTGAAAACAATAGTATTCAATACCCATTTTCTGCATGAATTCAAAACCTGCATCCATTTTATCTTTTGCAGCCTGTATAACATCTGTATTACCGTTCCAAGGGAACAGTTTTGTTCCACTACCGAATTGGTCGCCACCTTCAGCGCATAATGTATGCCACCATGCCATAGAGAACTTCAACCAATCTTTCATCTTCTTGCCGTTGATTACTTTTTCAGCATCGTAATAACGGAATGCCATAGGGTTTTTACTATCTTTACCTTCGAATTTAATCTTTTCAATTCCCGGGAAAAATTCTTTTGTTGCCATAATTCTTTATATTTTAAATGATTATTTATATTGTTACTTGTTATCTGAGTTGAAAATAGAAATTTTATCGACCATTGATTTTTCTAGACGATATTTCCATTTGGCGTATGCATCTGCATATTCTTGGTGTTTAGCCACATTAGGTTCGATAATATTTAGCTTTTCAAGTGTTGCAAAAGCCTCATTATTATCCTTGTAGATACCTGCACCGATACCTGCGCCTTTGGCAGCACCGACAGAGCCATCCGTGTCATAAAGTTCGATTGTAGCCCCTGTCACTCCTGCCAAAGTGTCACGGAAGATAGAACTCAGGAACATATTTGCGTGTCCGGCATGAATCATCTTTACCGGAATACCCATTTGTTCCATAATATCTATACCATATTTAAAAGAAAACACAATACCTTCCTGGGCTGCACGAATAATATGATGTTTGCCATGAGTATTAAAATCTATCCCACGGATACTACAGCCTATCTCCTTATTATTCAGCATACGTTCGGCACCATTACCGAAGGGAAGAATGCTGATTCCTGCGCTACCTATCGGAGCTTTGGAAGCCAGCACGTTCATTTCATTATATGATATTCCTTCAGGTGCAATAGTACGTTTTACCCATGAGTTAAGGATACCTGTGCCGTTGATACAAAGCAATACTCCCAAGCGGGTCTGCTCTTTCGAATGATTCACGTGCGCAAAAGTGTTGACACGTGACTGCGGATCATAATTCACTTCCCCATTCACTCCATAAACAACTCCTGATGTGCCTGCTGTAGAAGCAATTTCACCCGGATTGAACACATTCAGAGAAAGAGCATTATTCGGCTGGTCACCGGCACGATAAGTAATGGGGGTTCCTTCTTTTAATCCCAATTCTTTGGCTGCTATTGCATTTACACATCCTTGCTCGGCAAAAGTCGGTTTAATATCGGCAATCAATGACGAATTGAATCCATAATAATCCATCAAGAAATCGGCTATACGATTGTTTTTGAAGTCCCAGAACATACCTTCCGAAAGTCCGGAAACAGTTGTACAGATTTCTCCGCTCAATTTCATGGCGATATAATCACCTGGCAGCATTATTTTGTAAATCTGTTCATAGATAGCCGGTTCATTCTGTTTAATCCAAGCCAATTTGGAAGCGGTAAAGTTTCCCGGTGAGTTTAGGAGATGAGAAAGACATTTTTCTTCTCCGATAGTTTCAAATGCCTTCTGACCACAAGGCACAGCACGCGAATCACACCAGATAATAGCAGGACGCAATACTTGTTGGTCTTTGTCTACACATACCAGACCATGCATCTGATAAGAGATACCAATTGCCTTAATCTCAGCCGCACTGACTCCGGATTCATTCATAATGGCTTGTGTAGACAACTTTAAGTTCTCCCACCAGCTTTCCGGATCTTGCTCCGCCCAACCGGGATTCACTGCAATAATTTTTGCCTCTGTTTTCGGAAAGAATGCCGATGATACACATTTACCAGTTTCAGCATTTACCAAGCTCGCTTTTACAGACGAGCTACCTATGTCATAACCTAATAAAAACATGATTTTATTTACGATTTAACGATTTTCAATTTTATTACTTAGATTTACCAAACACCCGGCATATATCACCGTCTCACCTTATTGTATATCTTCTTATCGAACTTATAATAGCGTGCGGCACGATGGGCTACTCCTTGTTGCTTTTCTTCCAAAGGAACCACATATTCCATCATTGCTATTTTTTTATGGAAGTTACGCACATCTACAACTTTGTCATATACTAGTTCAAAAAGAGTTCTCAATTGCGCAGCTGTAAACTTACGCGAAAGTAGTTCGAACAACATTGAAGGGTTAAATTCCACAAACTGACGGATGTATGTCATTGCTTCCTTAATAATCAGATTATGATCGAACGCCAATGTCTTTACTTCTTTCAGAGCAATCCAACAAGCCTGATGCTCGTCCAGATTCTTATCCAAAGTTCTATCTATCTTAACCATTGACAAATATGCAATAGTCACAATACGCTCTACCCTTGACTGCATTGCCCGTTCCAACCAGCGAACATCTTTCGGATTACTCGTTCTGTTTTTGGAACCGAATGCTTTAAACTGCATCAGGTTTACATTTTTAAGTCCTGTCAATTCATATAATACGCGCTGTGCAGCCTCGTCCAGATCCTCATCCATATAAATAAGACTTCCGGGAAGTTTCATATCGTGATATACTTCTCCATTATCTTCACCTGCACGTTTCACAAGCAACACTTTCAGTTGTTCGCCGTCAAAACCAATCACTACACAATCTACTGATATATGATTGTTGGCCAAAGGTGTATTTTTCTGTATATTCTGCATATCCGTTTTTTTAATATGGCGCAAATATAGAGGCTAATATTCGCTTAAACAAAAATAATTAATATGCTATAAAACATTGTTTATCACATAAATACATATCATATATTTTACAATATCAATACTTAGTGTTATCTTATGAATTACAATATGTATTTTAGTCTTTTCCAGGAAGAGTAATTGTATAAAGTACAAAAACCAGATTGATGCTTTATTTTCAGTACTTTTCATAATCTATAGAATAAATTCAGATAGGGATACTTATTGTACTTTAAACGATATGTCATTTTGTACCTTATCGTTTTTTATTCTATCTTTGTATCGTAACTATTAAAAAATCCAAAATGGAACGTCATCCAGTCATTTTATCCATTGCTGGTTCCGATTGTTCGGGAGGAGCAGGTATTCAGGCGGATATCAAAACAATCTCGGCTTTGGGAGGCTATGCAGCGTCAGTCATCACCGCAGTTACCGTACAAAATACATTAGGGGTACACGCTGTACAATCAGTGCTGCCTGAGATTGTCCGTGGGCAGATAGAAGCTGTTATGGATGATTTGCAACCGGTTGCAATCAAGATAGGTATGGTTAGTGACATTCAGATCGTTCGTACCATTGTAGACTGCCTGCGAAAATATATACCGGAATATATTGTTTATGATCCGGTCATGGTGTCTACCAGCGGACGAAAACTAATGTCGGACGAAACTATAGAAGAAATTAAAAGAGAACTGCTCCCACTCGTCACTTTAATTACTCCCAATCTTGACGAAGCAAGTGTTCTGACAGATAAAAGCATTCATAACATACATGAAATGCAGGAAGCGGCCAAAAGGTTGGTGGATGAGTATCAGACAAGTGTATTAATAAAAGGGGGGCATTTGGAGGGTGACAGAATGTGCGACCTCTTACATACGTCAGAATCGATCTTCCATATATATGAGGAGAAAAAGATAGAAAGTAACAATTTGCACGGAACAGGCTGTACCCTCTCCTCCGCTATTGCGACCAACCTGGCAAAAGGCTATCCTTTACGGGAATCTATCCAACATGCCAAATCATATATCACTCAGGCTATCATTGCAGGCAAGGATTTGCACATCGGACATGGCAATGGTCCGTTATGGCATTTCCCGGATTCGGTTGCACAAATATGTACATTTTGTGCGGTCGTATCATAAAAATCCGTAACTTTGCACCCGCAATTAAAAATCAATTAAATAATAAAGATATGAAAGCATTCGTTTTTCCCGGTCAAGGTGCTCAATTCGTAGGAATGGGTAAAGACCTGTATGAAAATTCAGCTTTAGCTAAAGAATTATTTGAAAAAGCAAATGATATTCTTGGATATCGCATTACAGATATCATGTTCAATGGTACGGACGAGGATCTTCGTCAAACGAAGGTTACTCAACCTGCCGTATTCCTTCACTCGGTAATCTCCGCTCTTTGTATGGGGGATGATTTCAAACCGGAAATGACAGCAGGACATTCACTCGGTGAATTTTCCGCATTGGTTGCTGCCGGAGCTTTGAGCTTTGAAGACGGTCTGAAACTTGTTTATGCACGTGCAATGGCTATGCAGAAAGCCTGTGAAGCGACTCCTTCTACAATGGCTGCTATCATCGCATTGCCGGATGAAAAGGTGGAAGAAATCTGTACTACCGTAAATGCTGAAGGTGAAGTTTGTGTACCGGCTAACTACAACTGTCCGGGACAAATCGTTATCTCCGGTTCCGTACCAGGCATCGAGAAGGCTTGCGAACTAATGAAAGCTGCCGGAGCAAAACGAGCTCTCCCATTGAAAGTTGGTGGTGCTTTCCACTCTCCGTTAATGGATCCTGCAAAAGTAGAATTGGAAGCTGCTATCAATGCAACAGAAATCCATACTCCTAAATGCCCGGTATATCAGAATGTAGACGCACTTCCTCATACTGACCCTGTTGAAATCAAAAAGAATCTGGTTGCTCAGTTGACAGCTTCTGTACGTTGGACTCAATCTGTTAAAAATATGATTGCCGACGGTGCTACTGACTTCACAGAATGTGGACCAGGTGCAGTATTGCAAGGTCTGATTAAGAAAATTGACGGTACTGTTAGTGCTCATGGCATTGCATAAAATCAATAAATACAGTATTTATTAGTTTACAGCGTGTTGGCAATTCTGCCAACACGCTTTTTTTATTCCGAATCTTCATACCAAAAAGAGAGTGATATGCTCTAAAACATTCAGGTAGATTTCTTTTTCGTAAACTTTCCGTATCTTGCTTCTGTTTTATTAGCAGGAATCATTTACTCAAATTTGTGAGCCATGAAAATACATGAATATCAAGCGAAAGAGATTTTCTCTAAGTATGGAATACCTGTTGAGAGGCACACTTTATGCCGTACTGCTGCAGGTGTTGTAGCTGCATATCGGAGTGTAGGTGCAGATAGAGTTGTCATTAAGGCACAGGTATTGACCGGAGGCCGGGGAAAGGCCGGAGGCGTCAAACTGGTAAACAACACGGAAGATGCTTATCAGGAAGCTAAAAATATACTCGGAATGAGTATTAAAGGCCTTCCCGTCAATCAGATATTGGTTAGCGAAGCAGTTGATATTACCGGCGAATATTATGTCAGTTTCACTATCGACCGAAATACACGTTCCGTTATTCTAATGATGAGTGCATCCGGTGGTATGGATATTGAACAAGTGGCTCGTCAGACACCGGAGAAAATTATTCGGTATTCAATCAATCCTTTCATTGGCATTCCAGATTATTTGGCACGTCATTTCGCCTTTTCACTTTTTCCCAAAACGGAACAAGCAAGTAAAATGGCTGTCATCCTGCAAGCACTTTATAAAATCTTCATGGAGAATGATGCCTCTTTGGTTGAGATCAATCCGTTAGCGCTAACAACAAAAGGTATGTTAATAGCTATTGATGCCAAAATTGTTTTCGATGACAACGCTCTATGTCGGCATCCTGAAATACATGCTTTATTCGACCCGACAGAGGAAGAAAAGGTAGAAGCCGACGCCAAAGAAAGAGGTTTCAGTTATGTTCGCATGGACGGTAATATAGGTTGCATGGTGAACGGTGCCGGACTCGCTATGGCAACAATGGATATGATTAAGATTTATGGAGGTAATCCTGCCAACTTTCTTGATATTGGCGGTAGTTCCAATCCCATAAAAGTAGTGGAAGCCATGAAGCTTCTATTACAAGATGAAAAAGTAAAAGTTGTTCTGATCAATATTTTCGGAGGGATTACCCGTTGTGACGATGTGGCAATCGGGCTTATTCAGTCATTCGAGCAGATAAAGAGTGAAATACCCATCATTGTCCGGCTAACAGGAACGAATGAAAATATCGGCCGCGATCTTCTACGAAATCATAGCCGTTTTCAGATAGCAACAACTATGCAGGAAGCAGCGTTAATGGCTATAAAATCATAATGCGTAACAATATCAATAAAAAGTAAAAAACAATTATGAGTATATTAATAGATAAATCCACCCGTTTGATTGTACAAGGAATTACTGGTCGGGACGGGCTCTTTCATGCCAGGAAGATGAAGGAATATGGAACCAACGTTGTAGGAGGTACTTCTCCCGGTAAAGGGGGAACTGATGCAAACGGTATCCCAGTGTTTAACACCATGTATGAAGCTGTGGAACAGACGCAGGCTAATACTTCTATAATCTTTGTTCCGGCACGTTTTGCAGCAGATGCTATCATGGAGGCGGCAGATGCCGGTATCCGGTTAATTGTCTGTATCGCGGAAGGTATCCCTACACTGGATGTCATCAAAGCGCATCAATTCATTAAACAAAAGGGGGCAATACTGGTTGGTCCTAACTGTCCGGGATTGATTTCTCCGGGAAAAAGTATGGTCGGTATCCTCCCGGGACAAGTTTTTCAGAAAGGAAACGTGGGTGTCATTAGCCGTAGCGGTACACTTACGTATGAAATTGTATATCACTTAACCGCTAATGGCATGGGACAATCCACAGCTATTGGTATCGGCGGCGACCCCGTAGTAGGGCTTCATTTCCGTGAACTGTTAGAAATGTTCCAGAATGACACCGAAACCGAAGCTATTGTTTTAATCGGTGAGATTGGCGGAAATGCGGAAGAACAGGCTGCCGAATATATTCGTAACCATGTAACTAAACCCGTTGTAGCATTCATCGCAGGGCAATCTGCTCCTTTGGGAAAACAAATGGGGCATGCAGGAGCTATTATCTCCGGAACTTCCGGTTCGGCTAAAGAAAAGATAGAAGCATTAGAGGCAGCCGGTATTCAGGTTGCACAGGAGCCGTCGGACATTCCTGCATTATTAAAAGCAGCAAAAGATACAACGAGAGATATTCTGAAATTACGAGAACAAGAACTGGTAGATTTGGAACTGGAACTCAATAACATGGTGGATGATGAAGAAAACAACAACAGAGATTAACAGAAAGAAGGGCGTGTTAGTTTCCTGACACGCCCTTCTTTCTATCACTATTATTTAGTTTTAGTTCTTCGGCAAAGCTTCTTTCACTACCATTGAACGACCTACGTATTCTGCGCCATTCAACTGTTTGATAACATTATTAGCTTCTGCATCATCCGGCATTTCAACAAATGCGAATCCTTTTGATCTTCTAGTTTCACGGTCTGTGATTAACTTTACTGAAGCAACTGTTCCATACTCTTCCATTACATTTCTCAAGTCTGATTCCTTAACATTATAGCTAAGATTTCCAATGTACAAATTCATAAAATACAAATATAAAAAATTAATAATTCAATAAGAAAGTTATTGGAAAATCTTAATTAGAAATGGATATACTCAAATAAATGAGAAGATTCACGTAAAATAATCAAATCGTAATAAACCTTATTATTGTTGTTGGTTGCAAAGGAAAGCATTATTTGGCGATATTGCACTACATTCCTCTCTTTTTCTTTTCATAAAACATCTTTTTTATGAAATTAGGTCAATACTTAACGTTCATATTCCTCTTTCCCTTCTATCAAGTAATCAAAATCGATTGTTTTCTTCGGATATATCCTCAAAAAAGAATTTTAAAGTACGAGTACTGTAGAAATCTACAAATAAACTGTTGTGATAAGACAGCATATCTAAAGGAATGAAAAAATATCTGCCTAATAAGGAAGTCCGGTTTAAATAATCTTTTAAAATCATCCGCAATTAGGCATAATGTCACTCTTTTCATAAATTCGTCACCTATTAAGGCACGAAAACAATCTAACCAAACATGAAAAATTTTAATCACTATGCCGGACGCGAGGAATTCTCCGCATTTAAAGACTTCTTTTTGACACATGGGCAATGTAAAGAAATGAAGAAAAAGGAATATTTCACTCTGCAGGGAGCTTTGGCTACACATGGAGCTTACATAGAAGAAGGGTTATTTCGATATATCTGTACAGACGACAGAGGATACGAGCATATTGTCGGTTATTCTTTTGCCGGAGAGTATGTAGGTGACTATCCGGCATGCTTGAAAAAAGAGAAAGCTATGGTAAGCATCCAGGCTGCAAGTGATGCTCGAATTTACTATGCTTCTGCCGAAGATATGAGGAATTTCTTCTCTACAAATGAAATGACACAAAACTTAGAACGGATTCTTGCAGAAGAGCTCTTTGTACAAACCTATATGCGTCTATTAGACATTTATTGTAAAACTCCCACCGAACTGTATTTAGATTTAGTGAAACGCTATCCTGATTTTCAGAATTTTATTACTCTAAAAGAAGTAGCCTCTTTCCTTCGAGTTACTCCGGAAACGATTAGTCACATACGTAAGAAATTCGAATAATAACTACTAATAAAACTATCCGACGATGAACGTAGATCAATTGGTTTATTACTAAAAAATGAGATAAACAAAAAATTCCCGATTCATCACGAACCGAGAATTTTTATGAGTTATTTATACTACATTCGAAGTTTTGCTTTATTCTTTCACTTCTTCACCCTTTTCATTCATCAGGACTGTTACTTCCTGCGAATCTTTAGTAGTAAGAATTACTTTATAAACCTTACCGCTCTCTTTTTCCGCTACATAAGCTTCTTTGATTGTAGCACCTTCATAGTTCTTGGCAACAGCCTGTGCCACTGCTTCCGGTAACTCTTTTACATCAATCTTAGTAAACTCATCCTGTGGAACTTGCACCTGCATTTCTACAGATGTAGTGTTGATTACTTCCTGTGCAAATGCTACAGAACTACCTAATCCCATTACTAATGCTACTGCTACTAATACCTTTTTCATAATCGTAATTTTTTAAGTGTGAATTATAAAAACCATTATTTATTATCGCTATACTTATCATATTGCAAAACGGATACCAAATATCAGCTTTTTACATATATCGTTAAAAATCAGACGAATAAAAAGTAGGCGGGTTCTATCTGATTGTGGAATTAGTGTAGAATTATGTGGAAGTGAGGAGTGCAATTGGGGAAAATAAAAGCCTATCTTGCTTTGAGAAGACAGGCTTTTACTCATATTATCAGTTACTACATTATCCGCAATGGAAATATTTATGAACCAAATCAAGCATTTCCTGCGGTTTTCCGTCCAGATCCGCACGTAGTGTCTTATCCTCATAATTGCGAAGTTTACGGATGATGCCGTCAATCATTGCCGAACTAAATACATTGTATTGTTCGAAAATAGCCCGTTGCTGTTCCAGACAATCGGCGGACGCAACACAGCTATCCGGTAATTGAGCCAATGCTTTCAGCTTATCTTCGTTTTCTTTCTGGTGAATATTTACATTCACATACGTCTTTTCAGCCAGTTCCAAAGCATTTTCTATTTCAAAACCATGACGGCAGGCTACAGCCAGTCCGGCAAGCAGTTGATATAAATCTGCCGAACCGTCCGGTGAACGCATTTCCACAGTCTGCTTTTGGGTGGTATCAAAATAGCTTTCCGTTTCTAACGGATTCGCTAATGTACACATATCCTTCTTGGCAGCCCATCCCAAAGGTACACGTACCAATACAGAACGGTTGCGGTCGCCCCAGCAAACATTCGTTGGTGCTTCCTGGTGCGGAACAAGACGGAAGTATGAAGTAGGATTTGTATTTCCGAAGGCTGTGATTGAAGGCGCAAGCTCCATCATTCCAGCAATAGCCTTCCGGGCTGTTTCCGACAAAATTCCGTCTTTTAACATCTGATTCTTTCCGTCCTGCATGATACGCATATGGACATGCAGACCGGAACCCGCTTTACCTGCTGTTATCTTAGGAGCGAACGTAACATTATATCCATATTTGAATCCTAAGTTACGAATTACCCATTTGGCAATCATCAATTGGTCGGCGGCCTGTTCGACAGGAACCGGCAAAAACTCTATTTCATTCTGCTCATAGATATAGCCTTCCAAAGTAAAGTTGCCTACTTCAGAGTGTCCATACTTAATTTGCCCGCCAGTTTGTGAGATATAAGACATACATTGTGTACGGAACTCATTAAATTTGGCATAAGGTCCCGATTCATGATAACCACGTTGATCGGTTGCCTCAAACATACCCGTATCCGGTGCTATCACATAATATTCCAACTCTCCCATTGCCTGAAACTCCATTCCCGTCACGTCCGTAAATGCTTTGCTCGCTTTATGAAGCGTATATTCCGGTGAACTTTCCAACGGTTCTCCATCCTTATTGAAGAAAGAACAAAGGATAGACAGCGTAGGTATCTCAGCAAACGGATCAACAAATGCTGTGCGAAACCGAGGAATAACATAAAGATCACTACTTCCCGCTTCGATAAAAGAGAAAAGGCTGGAACCGTCCACCCGTTCTCCACAGGTAAGGATAGCTTCCAGATAAGCTTGATTGTTAATGACAAAATTCAAAGTTTTCAGACGACCATCTCCCGCAGGATACATGAAGTTGACCATACGGATGTCGTTTTGTTGGATAAATGAAATGATGTCGGCTTTGGTAAATTCAGAAGTCGGCTTCTGGAGAAATGCCACTAATTTATTGGCATTCATTGATAACTCTTGATTCATGATCGGTTGTTTTTCGTTGTTGTATGATTAAAAACGGTTTGTTAAACGCCAAAGATAAGGAAAAGTTGGAAAAACGACTTTAAAGAGAGTAAAAAACTATCTCTATGTCGTTATTAAAAACGCTTTAAATCTCTTTTTCTACAAAAAATATTCCGGTGTCATTATTGTAAGTCACGGTTGCCTATTTCCATATTGACTACGGCATAGGCTACAGACTGGTTCGACTTTCTCTTGTCCCCGTAATTGCAGGGCTGCGCAAAATAATCTTATATATTGGTAAATACCTCATCTATCAGATAAATATAAGCAATTATTCTTCAAAACAGGGGTGAAAAAGATCTTATTTAAAAATGAAATACTACTTTTGTAAAAGATATCACCTTATATATAATGTTATGCAATACATTTACAAATATCAGTCCCCTATCGGTGGAATAACAATCGCAAGTGACGGTAGCTCTTTGACAGGTTTGTGGTTTGATGGACAGAAATATTTTGCAGCTTCGTTGTCTCCGGAACACGAAGAAAAAGTATTGCCCGTATTCGAGCAAACCATAGAATGGCTCGATTGTTATTTCAGTGGGAAAAATCCCGGTTTCATGCCTGAGATACACTTGGAAAGTACTCCTTTCCGTCTCTCCGTATGGGAAATATTAAAAAAAATCCCTTACGGCAAAATCATTACGTACAAGGATATTGCTAAGGAAATAGCTCGCCTAAACGGACTACCGTCCATGTCGATGCAAGCGGTGGGCAATGCAGTGGGACACAATCCTATTAGTATTATTATACCCTGCCACCGGGTTGTAAGTTGTAACGGCAGCCTGACAGGATATGCAGGCGGTATTTCTAAAAAGATAGAGTTGCTCACTCTTGAACAGGTGGATATGACAAACCTGTTCGTACCGAAGAAAGGAACAGCACTGTAAATCCGGAAAATGTCCTTTGCCTGAAAAACTAATTGATTGCTCCGCCTGTTTTATTTTCAGTAGAAACATTCAAATAACAAACCCATGAAAAAGGACATTTTAAAAGACCTGCTTGCTAAACCCGGAAGACAATATTCCGTCTCCGATTTCGATCCGTCATTTATCGGCGAACTATCCAAACAGGATGCTAAAGGTCAACTGACTAAAAACGTAGAGAAACTTTCCGAACTGCAAAGCATGCTCTACGCCCAGAATCGCTATTCGATTCTTATTATTTTTCAGGCTATGGACGCAGCCGGAAAAGACGGGACAATCAAACACGTCATGTCCGGTATCAATCCGCAAGGATGCCAAGTATTTTCGTTCAAGCAACCTTCTGCCGAGGAATTGGACCACGATTATCTCTGGCGTATCAATCGTTGCCTGCCCGAAAGAGGGAGAATCGGAATTTTCAACCGTTCTCACTATGAAGACGTGCTTATCGCCAAAGTACATCCCGAAATTATACTGTCCAACAAATTGCCGGGTGTAGAAACCATCAAAGACATTGACTCTGATTTTTGGAAACGCCGTTACCGGCAAATCAATGATTTCGAACGTTATCTGACGGAAAACGGAACCGTTGTCCTGAAATTCTTCCTGAACGTATCAAAAGCCGAACAGAAAAAGCGTTTCATGGAAAGGTTGGATGACAAAACCAAAAACTGGAAATTTTCTTCCGCAGATGTTAAGGAACGCCAGTTTTGGGATGAGTATATGAAAGCTTATGCAGATGTACTAACCGAAACATCTACCGAACTGGCTCCGTGGTACGTAATCCCTGCCGACAATAAATGGTTTATGCGCTACGCAGTAGGACACATTATCTGCGAGCGGATGAAACAACTGGACCTGCATTACCCCAAACTATCTGAAGAAGGATTAAAACAACTGGAAGATTGTAAAAAAAGTGTGTCCGATATTAACTTCTGATTCACTTGCACTTATCCTTTTTTATTCTAACTTTGTAGAGCAACTATGTATAAACAAAAAATGATAAGCTATGGACATCCAAACATTTATTCAAAACTTCCGGGAGGCATTCGGAGAGAAGGCCGAACTGCCTCTTGTATTCTGGTATTCGGACACGCAGGAAGGAACGGCGGAAAAAATAAATGGCTGTTTCTTTAAAGGTATGAAAACGGCAAGAGAAGGCGGTATCATCAGCCTGAATGCCGAAACAATCGGCTGTGGTGGCGGCAAGTTCTATACCGGTTTTACCGAAATGCCCGAACACGTCCCGACTTTTGTCTCATTAAAAGAGCGGTACAAACAGACTCCGCAAATGGTCATCGACTTTATACAGCAAATCGGAGTACTCAAAGCAGAAAAGAAATACCTTCATTTTGCGCGTATAGACAGGATAGAAAGTCTGAAAGAAGTGGAAGGTGTCGTATTCATAGCCAACCCCGATATGCTTTCCGGACTTACCACATGGGCTTATTATGATAATAATGCTGAAGACGGTGTAGTTTCCATGTTCGGTTCCGGTTGTAGCTGCATAGTAACGCAAGCTACCATAGAAAATCGAAAAGGCGGCAAACGGACATTCATCGGTTTCTTCGATCCGTCGGTACGTCCCTACTTCGAACCCGATAAATTGAGCTATACTATACCTATGTCCAGATTCAGGGAAATGTGTGGCACAATGCGCCAAAGTTGCTTATTCGATACTCATGCTTGGGGAAAGATCCGGGAAAGAATGGATAGTGAATAGAGCAAAAAACAGGTCAAATAGTTTCAAATAGGTATGAAACTTTTCCATCCTGTTTTTAATATAATAAGCAGATTGTTCTTTACCGGATTAAACCTTTCCTGCAAAGAACAGTCTTATCCTCAAGATATTATTGTTCTATTAAATATAAAAGTTCTTAACGAAAATGGAAACATCTGCTAAGCTCTACTCGCTGAATTACAGTAATGTAAAAACTTACTTGTTCGCTCTGTTGTTTATTGCAGGCAACATTGCACTTCCACAACTATGCCATCTCATACCTTATGGTGGTCCTACCCTGCTGCCCATTTATTTTTTCACGTTGATTGCAGGCTATAAATATGGCTTTCGTGTAGGATTATTGACCGCGATTCTTTCTCCTGTCATTAATCACTTGCTGTTCGCCATGCCTTCGGAAGCTACGCTTCCTGTTATGTTGATAAAATCCACTTTACTTGCTGGAGCTTCTGCCTTTGCCGCACGAATGCTAAAATCTGTCTCTTTATTGGGCGTTCTTGGTGTCGTGCTTTTCTACCAGATTATAGGAATAGCTTTTGAATGGGCGATTCTTGGTAATTTCTATGTAGCAGTACAAGATTTCCGTATCGGTACTCCGGGAATGTTGATCCAGTGGTTTGGTGGCTATGCCCTGTTAAAAGCGATTGCAAAATTCTAAACTCAAAATAGAAAAATGGACAGAAGGGACTTTTTAAAAACAGTAGCCATAACCGGTGCTGCTTTGACTATACAGCACTCGGAAGCTATGGAGGTATTAACTCAGACTATCAATAAAGCAAACGGAGCTAACCCTGATCTGGTAGCAGTCATGGGTGGAGAGCCGGAAGCCATGTTCCGCCGCGCCATAAGCGAACTGGGTGGGATGAAGCAATTCGTTAAACCAGGACAAAAGGTTGTTGTGAAGCCTAACATCGGTTGGGACAAGGTGCCGGAACTGGCAGGAAATACAAATCCGAAGTTAGTGGCGGAAATCGTGAAACAATGCTTTGCCGCCGGAGCAAAAGAAGTGACCGTATTTGACCATACCTGTGACGACTGGCAGAAATGCTACAAAAACAGTGGCATTGAAGCTGTAGCAAAAGCCGCCGGAGCAAAAGTAATGCCCGCACATCTGGAATCTTACTACAAACCGGTAGATCTCCCAAGCGGCAAAAAAATGAAGAAAGCAAAAGTGCATGAAGCAATCCTGAACTGCGACGTATGGATAAATGTCCCTATCCTGAAAAACCATGGCGGAGCCAATCTGACTATCTCCATGAAAAACCATATGGGAATTGTATGGGATCGCGGATTCTTTCACCAAAACGACTTGCAACAATGTATTGCCGATATTTGTACCCTGCAAAAGAAAGCCGCGCTGAACGTTGTAGATGCCTACCGGATTATGAAGACTAACGGTCCTCGCGGACGCTCTGCTTCAGATGTCGTTTTGGCAAAGGGATTGTTTATCTCACCGGATATTGTAGCGGTGGACACAGCCGCTGCCAAATTCTTCAACCAAGTGCGTGAGATGCCGTTGGATACAGTAGGACATCTTGCCAAAGGAGAAGCACTGAAAGTAGGAACCATGAATCTTGACAAATTAAATGTCAAGCGAATCAAGATGTAAATCAACCATGTTAAGAAAGATACGTATTGGAATATCAGCACTTTTTTTTGTACTGATTACTTTCTTTTTTCTCGATTTCGCAGAAATATTACCTAACAGTTTTCATCGTCTGGTACACTTACAATTTGTTCCAGCCTTGCTTTCATTAAGTGTAGGTATCTTATTATTTCTCATTGTGTTAACACTTTTATTCGGCCGTATCTATTGTTCGACGATATGTCCTATGGGGATTTTGCAAGATATCATTGCGCGCCTGTCAAAATCAACAAGTAAAAAGAAAAAAAGATATAGTTACAGTCCTGCAAAAAATAGATTACGTTGGAGTGTGCTTGGGGGGACTGTCATCTCTTTTCTATGCGGATTCACGTTTATCGTAGGACTGCTTGATCCATACAGCGCATACGGTCGGATAGTAGTACATGTATTTAAACCGATATATATGCTGGGAAATAATCTTTTGGAATCCGCTTTCTCCAAGTTCGACAATTATACGTTTTACCAGGTGGATACTTCTATTTTAAGTATTTCATCTCTTTTCATTGCAGTCGTCATACTTACAATGATTTTTATAATGGCATGGAAGCACGGACGGACTTGGTGCAACACGATTTGTCCTGTAGGAACAATTTTAGGCTTATTAAGCCGGTTCTCATTATTCAAAGTCCGCATTGACTCCGACAAGTGTAACAGTTGCGGACTCTGCGCTACCAAATGTAAGGCAGCGTGCATCAATAGTAAAGAGCATACTGTTGATTATGGTCGTTGTGTAGATTGCTTTGACTGCCTGGGGGGCTGCAAACAAAAGGCATTGATCTACCAACCTTCACTCTCCCCTACCGATTCATCCAAACGTCGTTTTCTCGTTGCAGGACTACTTACTGCCGGAGCAGTTCCGAAACTACTTTCACAAGTTAAAGAATCCGTTGCAAGTCTGGGAGGTAAAAAAGTATACAAAAAAGAGAATCCGATTACTCCGCCGGGGTCTGTCAGCCGTGAACATTTTCAGCAGCAATGTACATCGTGCCATCTTTGTATCAGCAAATGCCCATCGCATGTACTGAAGCCAGCTTTCATGGAGTATGGCTTGGCAGGAGTAATGCAACCTACCGTCAGTTTCGAGAAAGGATTCTGCAATTTTGATTGTACTGTTTGCGGAGATGTTTGTCCTAACGGGGCTATTCTTCCGATAAGTGTAAAGCAAAAACATCTTACACAAATGGGATATGTTGTTTTTATCGAGGAAAATTGCATCGTTTATACAGACGGAACTAGTTGTGGGGCCTGCTCTGAACACTGTCCCACGCAGGCTGTCGCAATGGTGCCTTATAAGGACGGGTTGACGATTCCCCATGTAAATAAAGAGATTTGCGTAGGCTGTGGTGGATGCGAATATGTTTGCCCTGCTCGTCCGTTCCGTGCTATCTATATTGAAGGGAATCCGGTACAAAAGGAAGCAAAACCATTTAAAGAAAGCGAAGAGCACAAGGGTGAAATAGACGATTTTGGGTTCTGATCGGCGTAGTACCGGAACAAAGTTTCCATCCGGCATACTAAAAACTATCCATTATATTTCTTCTACTTTCAATAAATTCACTAAATTCGTGGCGAATTAAAGACAGAAAAAACTCATGGAGGTATATACAAACAATTGGACGAACCGGAAATATCAGATAGGTTATGCTCTAAGTGGAGGATTTATTAAAGGATTCGCTCATTTGGGCGTAATGCAAGCTCTCCTGGAGCATGATATTAAACCGGATATTATCTCCGGAGTAAGCGCTGGAGCTCTTGCGGGAGTCTTTTATGCAGATGGTAATGAACCTCACAAAGTGCTGGATTATTTTTCCGGACACAAATTTCAAGACCTGACCAAGCTGGTAATCCCCAAGAAAGGATTATTTGACCTTTGCGAATTTATAGATTTCCTTCGTACCAATGTAAAAGCAAAGAATCTGGAAGAACTCCAGATTCCCTTGATCATCACGGCAACCGATCTTGACCACGGACGTATGGTTCATTTTCACCGTGGTTCCATTGCCGAACGGGTAGCTGCTTCGTGCTGTATGCCTGTCATGTTTGCTCCGGTAAATATTGATGGAACGAACTACGTAGACGGTGGATTGATGATGAATCTCCCGGTTTCCACTCTCCGTAGAGTCTGTGACAAGGTAGTAGCAGTTAATGTAAGCCCGATCATGGCGCAAGATTATAAAATGAATATTGTCAGCATCGCTATGCGTTCGTTTCATTTCATGTTCCGTGCCAATACTTTCCCTGAAAGAGAAAAATGTGATTTGCTGATTGAACCTTATAACCTATATGGGTATAGCAACACGGAATTGGAAAAAGCGGAAGAAATCTTCGAGCAAGGATATAATACCGCTAACGGAGTGCTGAATCAATTATTAGTTGAAAAAGGAAAGATCTGGAAGTAATGCTTCTTATTGAAGTAGTTAATATTAGAAATGTAAAAATCTACTCTATATGAATAACGAAAATAAAATAATTATCTATCAAGTGTTCACCCGGCTGTTCGGCAACAATAATAACCACTGCGTCTACAATGGAGATATAGTCACCAACGGTTGCGGAAAAATGGCGGATTTTACTCTCAAAGCACTTAGTGAAATCAAAAAACTGGGTACTACACATATTTGGTACACAGGTATTATCGAGCATGCTACTCAGACAGATTATCGTCGCTATAATATCAGTCCGGATCATCCTGCCATTGTAAAAGGAAAAGCCGGTTCGCCCTATGCTATCAAAGATTATTATGATGTAGACCCTGACTTGGCGAATGACATTCCCGAACGAATGAGAGAATTCGAGAATCTTGTACGACGTACACATCGTGCGGGACTAAAAGTTATAATTGATTTTGTTCCCAACCATGTAGCACGCCAATACCATTCTGATGCACAACCGGACGGGACAACGGAATTGGGAGCTAACGATGATTCAAGCCAGTCTTTCAGTCCCTATAATAATTTCTATTATATTCCTCAAGCGGAACTTCGTGCCCAGTTTGACATGAAAGACGGTGCGACAGAACCTTATCACGAATTCCCGGCTAAAGCAACAGGCAATAATCGTTTTGACGCTACTCCCAATATCACTGACTGGTATGAGACAATCAAATTGAATTATGGAGTAGACTACCAGAATGGAGGTACGTGCCACTTTTCTCCGATTCCGGATACATGGATAAAGATGTTGGATATTCTTCTGTTCTGGGCTTCCAAAGACATTGACGGTTTCCGTTGTGATATGGCGGAAATGGTTCCCGTAGAATTTTGGGAATGGGCTATTCCTCAAGTCAAAGAAGCATATCCGGACATTCTCTTTATTGCAGAAGTCTACAATCCGAATGAATATCGCAATTATTTGTTCCGTGGAAAATTCGACTATCTGTACGATAAAGTAGGCTTATATGATACACTTCGTAATGTAGCCTGTGGATATGAGTCGGCTGCTTCTATCACTCATTGCTGGCAGAGTCTGAACGGAATTGAGAAAAAGATGCTTAATTTCCTCGAAAACCACGATGAGCAACGCATTGCGTCCGATTTCTTTGCCGGTGACCCACGCAAAGGAATCCCTGCACTTATTGTTTCCGCCTGCATGAATACTAATCCTATGATGATTTACTTCGGACAGGAATTTGGAGAACCCGGAATGGACAGTGAGGGCTTTAGCGGAAGGGATGGACGGACTACTATATTTGATTATTGGAGTATAGACAGCATCCGTCGTTGGCGTAACGGAGGAAAATTTGATGGTAAAATGCTCAATGAAGATCATAAACGTTTATATGAAATTTATCAAAGAGTACTGACTTTGTGTAATGAAGAACCGGCTATTGCAAAGGGTGTTTTCTTTGACCTGATGTATGCTAATCAAAATGGCTGGCGTTTCAATGAACATAAGCAATATACTTTTATGCGAAAATACAAGAACGAGTTATTGTTTATCATTGTCAATTTCGACAGTCAACTAGTAGATGTAGCAATCAATGTTCCCTCACACGCTTTCGACTTTTTACAAATTCCACAAATGGAATCCTATCAGGCTGTTGATCTTTTGACCGGTGCGAAAGAAGAAATCAGCTTATTGCCATATAAAGCCACGGAAGTTTCAGTTAGAGGCTACAATGGAAAGATACTGAAAATTGCATTCTGAAAAAGACGAGAAACCCTATATTCCCCTATAACCCGATCACACTATAATGACCGGGTTATTTTATATGTATCATTCAAACAAATAGTCATGATAGCTGTTTAGGTAGATAAATAATCTCCTAAACCATAAAGCTTATGAAGAAATTTAATATTATGGCGGTTCTGTTACTATTTTCCATATCAGTATTAGCGATTGTACCTCCTGATAATGTGCAGGCTACCTTCAAGAAAATGTATCCCAAAACAAATGATATAGCCTGGTCGCAAGATGACGGATACTATTGTGCCAACTTTGTAATGAACGGTTTCACCAAAAATGTATGGTTCAATGCGCAGGGACAATGGGAAATGACGCAGACTGATCTTGTCAGTCTCGATCGGCTGACACCTGTGGTCTATAATGCTTTTACATTTAGTTCTTATGCAAGTTGGGTTGCGGAAGATGTGACTATGGTAGAATTTCCTAAATGGCAGGCAATCATTGTTATTGAGGTAGGACAAGATAATGTTGACATTAAATATCAGTTGTTCTATACTCCTAAAGGGATATTGCTAAAAACACGCAATGTCAGTTATATGTACGACATTCTCGGTCCGGGCACATTCTTATAAAGAAAGCCCTTGCAAATCCAAGTATAGAAAATTTGCAAGGGCTTCTTTATTAATATAAAGAGATATCTACTTCTTCTTTCTCAACACTACGGCAGTACGTGCAGGAATATAAAGTTTCAACCATTCTTTCTTTTCTTTCTTATACAAAGGATCGGCAATCGTGAAGTGAACCACAGAATCATCGGCAAAGCCATTACCACCGAATGCTATATTATCCGTATTCAGAATCACCTCATAAGCTCCCGGAGCTACAAGGAAACCATAGTCTGTAAACGACTGCTTCGGATTGAAGTTAAATACAAAAATCAAATCCTTACGCTCATAAGCCAATACCTGGTCGCCGTCATTATGCCATATTTCTTGTATCGGGGTTGCCTGGAAATCCTTCACACTCTTAATGACTTTCAACATTTCTTCATCGAAGTCACCCATATAGTGATAGGCTAGATTCTTATTGTCGACCAGATCCCATTGGCGACGGGCATATTTGCAAGACCAACCGTTACCCTCACGCGGGAAGTCAATCCATTCGGGATGCCCGAACTCATTACCCATAAAGTTCAGATAACCACCGTTAATTGTGGAAGAGGTCAACAGGCGAATCATCTTATGCAAAGCAATACCACGATTGACTATATAATTTTCATCTCCCTTCTGCATGTGCCAATACATATCCGCATCAATCAGACGGAAAACAATCGTCTTATCTCCTACCAATGCTTGGTCATGGCTTTCTGCATAAGAAATAGTTTTTTCATCCTGGCGACGGTTAGTGACTTCCCAGAACATGCTGGAAGGTTTCCAGTCCTCATCTATCTTTTCTTTGATTGTCTTGATCCAGTAATCCGGAATATTCATAGCCATGCGGTAGTCGAATCCGTAACCACCATCTTCTACTTTTGCAGCCAATCCCGGCATACCGGACACCTCCTCAGCAATCGTTATCGCTTTTGGATTCACTTGATGAATCACTTCATTAGCCAAGGTCAGATAACAGATAGCATTATCATCCTGATGTCCGTTGAAGTAATCTCCGTAATTACAGAACGCTTCACCCAATCCGTGACTATAATACAGCATAGACGTTACACCGTCAAAACGGAATCCATCGAATTTATATTCTTCCAGCCAGTATTTACAGTTAGACAACAAGAAGTGAACGACTTCATTCTTGCCATAGTCAAAACAAAGAGAATCCCACGCCGGATGTTCACGACGCCCTCCCGGATAGAAATACTGGTTCGGATCACCGGCAAAATTACCCAATCCTTCTACCTCATTCTTCACTGCATGGGAATGAACAATATCCATAATAACAGCGATACCCATTCCATGAGCAGTATCGATCAACTCCTTCAACTCATCAGGAGTACCGAAACGGGAAGAAGCGGCAAAGAAACTGGATACGTGGTAACCGAAACTTCCATAATAAGGATGTTCCTGAATAGCCATTATCTGAATACAATTATACCCTTCTTTGGCAATGCGGGGAAGCACCTTTTCACGGAATTCATTATATGAACCTACTTTCTCTTCCTGTTGCGCCATTCCGATGTGACATTCATAAATCAATAGAGGACTTGTGTTAGGTTTAAAAGTCTTTTTCTTGAATTTATAAGGTTTCTCTGGGGCCCATACCTGTGCACTAAAAATTTTCGTCTGTTCATCCTGAACAACACGGGTAGCCCAAGCAGGAATACGTTCTCCCTGTCCACCGTCCCAATATACATTCAGTTTATACAGGTCACCGTGATGAATGGCCCCTTCTGGAAGATTGATTTCCCAAATCCCATTCTTCAGTTTTTTCAGTTTATAGGTAGCCTTTTCTTCCCAGTTGTTGAATGTACCTACTATGTAAATATGACTGGCATTAGGAGCCCATTCACGGAAAGTCCAGCCTTTGGCAGTACGGTGCAATCCAAAATAAAGATAGCCCGAAGCGAAATCCGACAGCGTCTGTTTTCCTTTATTAGTCAGTTCGGCTTCTTTATCCAGCACAAATTGATGCCGGCCGGCAATAGCGTCGGCAAAAGGTTCCAGCCAAGGATCGTTTTTGATAAGATTCAGTGTCTTTTCCATATCTGAATTAAATTAGGATTATGCTTTTACTTTTACAATTACTTTTTTCACTCCGTCCGGGGTAATACCAGGAGCGTGTCCGTCTTGCGGGAAGAAGATAGCAAACATTCCCGGTTTCACGGCAATATAAGTTTCAGCTAATCCTTCAAAGAAAGTGATATCTTTTTCTACATTGTATGGAGCATTTGTCGGGACACAGTCTTTAGCAGCAGTATACCCCATGATTTCTGTTCCCGACAATGGAATTTGAATATCAATAAATTCGTTATGTGTTTCCAGTTTAGCCTCTTCTTTAGTCTTAGGTTTGGTCTGTGCAATATTCACCAGCAGATCTTTTCCTTTCAGTTCAGTCTTACCGATTTCCATGGCTTGAAGATCATGAGATTTCAGGAACTCAATAGCTTGTGCAAACAAAGGATTTAAAGACGCATATTTCTCCAGATTTTCTAAAGTATCTACTACCATAAGAGTTTAATTTAAAAGTTTATATTCTAGGTATTATTCAAAATCGTCAATTGTGTAATTGATAAAGTCGGCAAATCGCTTGAATTGGCGGAATACTTTATCTATCTGTTCCAACATATCCGGTTGGGCGAAGAAGTCATCGGGGACATTATAAAAACAGACATATTCTTTACACTTCAAATAATCAATGTATTTAAAATCTTTTGGAAAGCCCTTAGGAGCAGTTTTCAGGAAGTCTTCCCCTATCACCGGAAAGTATTTCTTAAACTCCGGATCTTCTACGATCGCAACAAATTCCTCAATATTGTCATAAATTGACTGCCGCACAGCTTTTAGTACGTTAGACGGCAGGCATAAGCTCCCTCCGGCAAGCATAGATCCAGCAGGTTGCAGATGCACATAATAGCCACAATGATCGGATTTTTTTCCTTTTGCATTGATATAACCGCCAAAATGTATTTTATACGGAGTTTTATCCGTAGAAAAGCGTGTATCACGATAAATACGATACGTACAATCTTTAGGTTGGATGCCTCGAATTGATTCGTCGAACAAGGAGATACGGGCAATAACTGTTGCTAAGAAATTTTCAAACTCGACACGGGCTGTTTCATACTCCGCCCTGTGTTCATTGAACCAGTCACGATTATTATTCGCAGAAAGATCTTTTAAAAACTGAAAGATAACGGGTATGTTCATCTTTATCATTTTCTATTATTACTCTACAAACGTACAAATTTTATTTCATATAAACTACAAAAGGGGGTAAAAGGACATAAAAAAAGCATCGGCCTGGTAAAACCGATGCTCTAACACATTTATCAAAAAAACAGACTCTTCTGTCTCTGACGTACTTTAGCTTTCACAAGTGGAGTACAATCTCTTTTAATTAATCTTATATCTAATACTATGAAAAACACATAAATATAACAGACGAAAGAACACCTTTGTTCAAAGGTTCTCTAAATATTTCTGTTAATAATAGTTTATAGAATTAAATGTTTTTCATCAATCGGTATCACGATTTGTCCCCAATCAATCATCGCATTGAATAACATAATACGGAAATAGCTTCCCAACTGTGTATGCAATATCTCCTTTTCTTGAATCAAATGCTTGTCCAGAAGTTCAGCCCGCTTGGTTCCCTTGAGTAGCGGGCACGACGGAGTAAACCATGTATTGCCGTCATAAAGAGCTATATTGGAAATAGATGTATCCGTCAGGTATCCGTTTCTTACCACTAATATATCATCAGCCGTTTCTCTCTGGGCGTACAATGAATTTAGTTCTTCCCGATTCGTACTTTTATAAGTATAATCAATAGTATCCGACGTAACCAGACGTAAAGAGGAAACTTTGCGCCTCTGATAAGGAACGTATGTAATTTCTTCTATCGCCTTTCCGTAAACAATCCGGCATTTCCAGATACCTTCCAATGATTGGGGAGAAATAAATTCACCTAAGTCAATATCGGCAACATCTTGCCAGAAGGCGGCACGAGTCCGGTTGCAACGTTCCGTATGATAATTGATATTATAAATCTTTCCATCTTCTATTCGGATCGTTTCAATAAATGGGCACATATACTTTCTGTTTCATTTCATTATATTCATTTTCCACATCACTTTGGCTGGTAATCCCACCCCCACTCTTAAAATACATTTTACCACCCTCCTGCTCCACAAAACGGATCATAACTGCGCTATCGAGGTCCTTACCGTCAAAATAGCCCATAATACCTGTATAGAATCCCCTGTCATAGGTTTCAGCCTCCTTGATAATCTGCATTGTTTTTTTCTTCGGAGCTCCTGTGATAGAACCGGCTGGTAAAAGCCGGAATATAATACTTCCCAAATTTGTCAGATAATCATCCGGCAGTACACCCTGTATTTCAGAACTTGTCTGAAGAATACTCCCTTGATTGGTCTGCAATTTATCAATATACCGGTATCGGGATACGGATACTTGTTCGGCCACCATGCTCAAATCATTACGAATCAAATCTACAATAGTGGCATGTTCCGCCGTTTCTTTAGGATCGTTGATTAATAGCCGGTCAGCCGAAGGGGTTGAAGCATTAATCGTTCCCTTCATGGGGTAGGAATATATTCTTCCATTATGAATTCTTATAAATATTTCGGGAGAAAAAACCGTAAAAGCATCTCTGACCCATAATTTATACATAGCTTTTGAATAACAATAGATATCTTTCAAAGTCAGATTTGTTTCTACCGGAGTGCGACAAGTCAAGTTAGTGAGAAAACTATTTCCGGCAAAGATGTTTCGTTGGACAATATCAAACGAATGTTGATATGTAGCCAAAGATTCCGGGAAAGATTGCCAACGAAGTCGCTTTCTTGACAAAAAAGCTATATTATTCTCTGCAAACATGGGCTGATTCGTAAAACCATTCAAGTTATAGAGTATTTCGGCAGGGTCTACCGAAGATACTGCTTCTATATAAGAAGCATCCTGCTGGTAATTAATGATAAAAATAAAAGGACGACAGGATTGCCCTAAATAGTTCATTTGTCTGATAGCCTGTTCTTTTGTATATAACTGCATGGATTTGTTCTATTTTTAAGTGAAGCAAATGTACGCAAAAAGTATAGATTAGAAAAAGGTGCAACAAAAAAAGGGTTGCCACCGTGTCTATCGGGCAACCCTTATTATCTATACGAGATCGGTCAAATTACTTCATTGCATCCTGTACCTGAGGAATCATTTTTTTCACATTTGCGTTGTCAGGAGATACCTTTGCTGCTTCTTCCAAGTAACCTAATGCTTCTTTAAATCTAGCTGTTGCTTTTTCTTTTTCAGCAGCATATTTATCTGCATCAGAGTTTGCTAAAGGAGTTGCTTTTTTCAGGATATTGGCTCCGTCATTATAACATAATACTCCAAGGCTGTATAAAGCATTTGTTTTATATGATTTGTGATCCAGAGGAATTACCTTCTTGAAACATTCTTCTGCTTCTTCAGCTTTACCAGCTTTTTGGGCGGCGAGTCCGGCTTTCAAGTAGTGTAAACCATAATTCTTGATCATAGTTTTATTATTCGGATCAACTTTCAAGCCTTCTTCCAATGTAGCAACGTATTCATCTGTTTTCTTCAATGCATCCAAAGCCAAAGCTTTACGGGCATACGCATTACCAGTATTAAACTTCTTCTGAATAGCAATATCAAAGAAAGTTACGGCTTCCGCATACTTCTTCACTTCATCTGCTGCTATACCGCAATAGTATGCTGTTGCAGAATCCTGATTATTAGTTTGTTTCAAATATTCGCTGAACTTAGCGTAGGCCACAGGATAATTCTTAGCATTGAATGCGTCATTTCCTTCTTTCTTAATTTGATTAGGATCCGTTTGTGCAAAAATGTTAGTTACTGCAATACTAAATGCAAATAAAAAAATCAATTTCTTCATAACTTTATGTGTTTTTTAGTTGTTTATCGTCCAAAAGTATAAGGAATAATAGAAAGACACAACCCTATTTTTGTTTTTTTGAGCTTTTTGAAACCTATATAACGTTCGTTATTCTTCGTAAAAACGGGCTTTTATTCTCAAATACAGCGTAAAAGGAATCACCCTTTTACGCCTTTCTCGGCCGTCAAAGGGGTGATACACAAACTGTTTGGGTAACTACTTTTATCAAATAAATATAGTATACAACAAGAAAATGTATAGAGGGATATTTAATGTTCTATGAGGGACAACAGGGAATAAAATCAAATATACTGTCACAAGAGTTCTTCCAAATATCTCCTTTTATTAACTTCCCGAAAAAAATGCTATTCATTTGTTTATCTATAAAACACGAATTCAGTCCCCACCTAATTAAATAAAAAAAACTTCTTTCATAAAATACTGATTCATAGCACCAAAGAAAAATATGAATAAAAAAGTTCCAGAAAGTTTTTGAGTTTTCATAAAAAGCACTACCTTTGCATCCGAAAATAAGGCTGGTTCCGTAGCTCAGCTGGATAGAGCAACGCCCTTCTAAGGCGTGGGTCAAGCGTTCGAATCGCTTCGGAATCACTATTAACATCCGGTAACAGTTAAATGTTATCGGATTTTTCTTTTAAATAGCTGATATTAAACGTTTTTACTTTCGCCCCGTTTAACTTTTAATAACCTGCCTGTGTAGGCATATTTGTAGGCATATACCCTCTACAGGCATAAAATAGGCATATAAAAATGACGGCAATAAGAGTTGTAAGACAAGGCAAAAAAGGCAAAACCGACCGGCTCCCTCTGTATGTAGAATTTTATATCAACCGTGAGAAAATAAGGATCGCGGTGAGGTTAAGTGTCACGTCCAAAGAATGGGACGAGCAAAACGAAGTGATAAAAGGCCGGGACAAAGAAAGTAAAGACAAAAATCTAATCATCTCAAACATCCGGTCACGTGTAAGCGACATATTTGTCCGTGCCCGTCTTAAAAATGAGACGCTGACAAAAGAAAGTTTCTTCCGCCAGTATAACAATCCTTCAGATTTTGGTACCTTCTTTGATTTTGCACGGGTTTACCTCAAACAAATTAGCAAAACTATTTCTTTCGGTACCTGGAAACATCACGTATCTATCATCAAGAAATTAGAGACATTCGCTCCCGGCCTTGTGTTTTCAGAAATTACCCACGAATTTCTCCTGTCTTTCTTTGCATATCTTCGCAAAATAGGTAACATGGATTCTACGGCATGGCGTAACATGGCTACTATCAAAATATATGTAGGTGCCGCCATACGCGGCGGTTATATGGAACAGGACCCGTTCGCAGCCATAAAGATACGTCGCCCCAAAAGTGAAGTTATATACCTGACGGAAGAAGAACTCCTCCGCCTGACCGCCTTGTACCGGTCCGGCCGCCTGGAAGAATGTACCCAGAACGTACTCCGTTTTTTTCTGTTTCTTTGTTTTACTTCTTTGCATATAGGCGATGCAAAAGCATTGCAGATAAACCAGTTCATAGGGAATGAACTACACTACACACGAGGTAAGAGCAAAATGCCGGTAACTGTACCCTTATCGGATCCGGCACGTTATATTTATGAATATTATCGGGCCGGACGTACAAAAGGCAACTTGTTTATGAACCTTCCCACGGATCAGGATATAAACCGGGTACTGAAAACAATAGCCGGTAAAGTAGGAATAACAAAAGATATCAGTTCAAAAACAGGGCGGCATACATTTGCTACCCTGTATTATAAGAAAACACATGATATCGTAACGTTATCCCACCTTCTGGGGCACAGTTCTATAACCATGACAATGGTTTACGCGCATGTTCTGGAAGATGACCGAGAAGTGGGCATACATGCTTTTGATGATATGCTATAATCAAAATAAGGAGTATAAATAAACAATCGGTGTTGATATTGTTTTATTCATACTCCTTTATTTTACGATACCGTCCAATTATCATTGCTGGTTACATTCACGATATTGCTTCCGGAAGCTTGCGCTCCTCCTTCCTTATTCAGCCTTACCTCCGAGCGGTTGATCGATAGTGAGGAATCTCCCGGTTCAAGCGTAAAAGTACATTGTTTCTTCAGTGATTCCTCACTCGGAGTCACGTTTATCTTAAATGTTACCGTAGTCGCCTTTTTGCTTGGGGCTACCTGCAATTCAAGAGTAAAGCTGTATATTCCACTTGCTCCAGGGTCTCCCGGAATAGTTACGGTTTTAGGAACGGCAGAATTCTCTATCACCGTCTGGTCGGGTTTTCCCCCTATTTTAAGGATCGCTACCAACCCTAAGCCAGCCTGCGGACAGTCGACTTTCAGTGTGGCGCTGTTGGAAGTCCCGTTTATTGTAACTTTTCCTCCACTTTTGGGAAGTCCAGGTTTGCTACTGTCTAATGTGAGCACAACTCCCGCCCCGGCCTGCACAACCGTGAAACTTTTTGAGGGACGTGTACCGTTGGCCGCTGTTACCGTTACGGTTGTCGTCTTTCCCATTCTACCATTATGTCCTGATGCGCTTACGGTCAGCGTTCCGTCTCCCTCACCGGACATGGGAGACACCGTACACCAATTATCTTTTGCCATAATAAAAATATTTTTAATTATTTATATTAATTAGATTTCATATTAGGATCAAAACCAAACAAGGCATCTATTTATGTTATTCTACGGTCCATTTATCATTTCTGGTTCTGACCCCTACCAGAACCTCTCCACCCGAAGCCGGAATTATCACGGCCTCGATATAGGTGAAGCCGATAAATTCATGCAGCTCTCGTTCAAGCTCTTTCACCTGTTTAGAAAGCTCACGCACTTGTTTTTTTAGCCCGTCGTCCCCTTGTGGATTTTCAGAGGAAGGATCGTAGAATTGTTTTTCATTGAGAAATTCCAATACCTCGCCAACCATTTGGTTGGATACGCTTTCTTTTTCTTCGGCGGTTAAAATGACTTTTATAAGATCATCTATATGCTCCTGACTTTTCATATACCTGGATTAATTAAACTGATTACTAAATTCTTTTGTATGGATTCTCGGTTTTTTATAAACACCTTCCGCAGCCTCCTGTGACCAGTTGGAATCCTTTTCGGCAAACGTAAGTTTCAACGTTACGTTCTGCGGTGTTTCCGGACAGACACGGAAAGAAAATTCTTCTGCTGAAGGAATTACTTTGATTTCCTCCCGCCCATACCCCAGCAGATAAACATCGTCAGAGGAAAGCAGATCAAGAAGGAAGCGTATTTCCTGTGGATGTTTGAACCCGGTCCTGATTGTGACGGACTCCTGTATCTCTATTCTTGTCCGGTCTGAATAATAACTGTCGGTAATTTCATCGTAACGCTGGAAAAGAGTGTTCTCATCCTCATTCATGCCGGGTGTTACGCTCGCCTCCCCGTCCAGGGAAAAAAGTTCATAGGCCCCGTAACTGTTCAGGAAACGGAGGCGGTAACGCTCGCGGACCGTCGGGCTTTGCTCGATCCCGATCCGGCAGGCAAACGTCTCGCCGCTATATATATCAAAGAGATTGGCCAGCACCCCGTAATCGGTAAAGAATTTAAATCTTACGGCCTCCGGATTCAGGGCGTAGGTACCGGCTGCCGTAACCGGTAAGGGGAAGCTTTTTCCCGTAAGAAGCTCCTTTATTTTCAGTTCATGTTCCGGATAAATGAAACAAAGCGGGTAAAGTTCAGTCTCGCGCATGATTATACGCCAGTCATTGCTCCGTGTGGTAAAGAAGAAATTACAAGCTTCATTCAGGAACTTTAATTTAAATATATCTGTTCCCATACCCAGAAAACGTTTAAATTCTTTTTTAGAAACCCCTCCCTTCCAGGCGGTAAAAGACAGGTCCGCCTCTTCTTTACTCTCGTTGGCCACATGTACGGCCACTTTGGCAGACAAGCGGACTGGTTCCAACAATTTGTCCGAATGTCCCGGCACAACCTGTGCGGTCATTATACCGGTTTCAACGATCTCGGCTATATTAATCCGAAACTCCCCGATTCCGTTCCCTTGGAAAACATCCTTATTATCCACTCGAATACGGTATGTAGTCATAGAGGGGGAGGATACGGCAAGAAATATAGGGTTACGCGTGAAAGCATTTCCCGTAGGATATATGTTCACCTTCAAGGTTTGGGCATTGTCACTCATTTTAATGTAATATTTGTTACGATAAAATTTCCTGTAAACTCAAGCTTGGTTTCCAGAGAGGCAATAAAACGCTCCCTTTCAGCCGAAGGATTTACCATGAAATTATAAAAATCCGTCAACCGTCCCGTATGGTTCATTTCCCATAGACTATAAATCTCCGCAGCCTGTGAAGTTACCGGAGCAAGGATGATATCATTTTGTTTTTTCATGGTGCAAATATTGGATTTACAGGATGAAGAAGAAAGGACGGAATCAGCCTGAATATTGAACGGAAACAAATGTGTCCGTATATTCAAACTCCGATTCGAATGTTTCATACCTGCTTACCCCAGGGTCCCAGATACCACTTCCGGAATAGAAAATCCTCAGCTCCCCTTTTGTCCTGCATTTATAGTTCCTTGATAATGTAATCCCCAATTCCTGCGGGTAATTCTCAACCAGGTATGGATCATCATCCCGGGTTATTTGTCCGTCAAGTGAATAAGTTATTGACTTTATGGAAATTACTACAGCAGGCGGTTTCCCGTATGTTTCATTTGCCTGTGTCAGAATCCTGTTCCTTTCGTTCTCCTTCGCGGTTTCTATATTTGAGCTTCTGAACTCCCATATGAAAAGCTTGGAACCAAAAGAAGGAATCTCCTGTTCTATGCCCAGATCATACGGTCCTATTAGTCGGAGGGTCCTTAATGTCAGGTCAACAGGTACAGTCTTATTCGCCGGAAGTGAATAGGAAAATCCGTCAAAAAGCAAATATTGTCCCCGGAGTATTACCGGTGTTAACACATCCATACCCATAAGCCGGTGAACCGGTATCAAGGCATTGGCCTCTATTTTATTGAAAGAATGCCTTAATATAGCGTCGTATTGTTTCCAGAAATGAAAAAACAGGCCGTTATCATATTGAAAAAACAGGGATATGGCATGCCGGCTTCCGTCTTTTAATATCACTTCTTCGGCGTCAGAGGTGTAAGGTAACACAGAACCGAAAGGATATTTACTATTTTGGGTAGATGTAAACGCAAACACGAAGGATAATGGAATTTCCATTTTCTCCGACTCTTCATCATTATGATTAGATGAAGTTTTAAGATATGTGTAACGATGTACATAACCGGCCAGATATTGAGGGGAAAGAATGCCGTTCGGTGCAAAATCCATGGGAACGCATTCGTCGTCGCTGGTTAATTCGTAATCCTCCGTATTGTCAGTTTTCCGGTCCCATGAAAAGAAACTCGATGAAGAATAAGCAAGCCGGTTATTATCTTCATCCCATTTAAACCACCGTCCCGTCGTTTCCTCATAATTTAGGTGTATCACCCTTTTGGAAATATCGACTTTCGCCAATCTGGCAACCTTTTGATCTTTTAAATAATCCTCCAGTCGTTCGACAGAGGGAGCCGCCCCGGTAAAGGATGTCTTAGCCGACAGCTTCATCTGCCGGGGTGCTTCATAAGTTATTAAAGGTTCATCCGTCAGACTACGGGATAAATCAATGTCCGGAACAGCATCCACAATATCCCGGATCAGTCTTAATGTGGCCGTTTTCGTATCGGAAGAGACATTGTAAACCAGTCCGAAACGCACATATAGGGCGTTTAAAAAGTCCTCCACCGTACAATCCGGCATTAAATCGGCGTAAGAAAGTTTGCCTTTGACACAACAGTCGGCCGCATTATTCAGTATTACCAGATTATAAAGCTGTTTGTCTGTCTTAAAGGGATTTTCCATTATGGTATATCCAAATTCTGAAAAAACAAGTTCCAGCACACGCCAGACATATAAAAAAGCCGTTACTCCGTAGCCCTCCGGAAGTGTAACCTCCGTCGGGGTGCCATTGATTAGAAAAGTTTCCGTTCTTGCCTGATAACGCAGCCGATAAACCTTACTCCCTTCAGAAACGGGCGTGATATGGTTCAAGTATTTAGGATAATACTGGTTATCCTGCGAATCGTTACCGGTCATAATCTGGAATACGGCATAATCAGCCTGATAACCTCCCAAGACTTGTTGCAAATGTGCACAAAGAGAATTAACGCTGTCATATTCCCTCACTGGTAATGTCATAGCGTTCAACTTCTTCGCTTTCCAGGCGCTGTAGGCTTCCGAATTGTCAAAGCCTATGTTAAGGGTAATACCTTCTCTTTTACCGGCGGAAACAATATTTATCTTTCCGGTACGTTTATATACCCCGTCCAATACCGTACATGCCTGATCTTCATTCATCGGTTTAACACCCATATCGAGTCGGTGGGCAAAGCCGGTTATTTTAGCATTGTTGGCAGTGACGGGAACCGTGACCGGTACGGTTTGCGATCCCCGGTCGTTCATGACGGGGGATTTCTCGTCAATCTGTACGGTAAAGTCACCCCCTAAATCCAGATAACCTTTGTTCGTCTTAATCTTTAGCATAATGATTACTTATTTTCCGCGTGTAAAGGTGTCGCGGGCGTTATCTATAGTTTCTTTGGCCTTCTCCAAATCCTGGTAAACGATATAGGCCTTTATCAATTTGATAGCCTCACAGGATGCGCGAAGTTCCTTTGCAGCTTCCAGGAACTCCCGGTAGGAAGAATCCCCTGCAGGAGAAGTGACATAACCGCCTTCATAATATTCACCCGGATTCTGTGGTAACGGGTTGGCATTGGTACGCTGCCGCCTGATCGCCTCGATAGTGCTAACGGCGTCGATCACTTTAGGATTATTCATTTCCGGTTGTGGTACCACATATTCCCCCTTATGAACCACGCCGGCCACTTCATAGCGTCCGCCGGGACCGGTGTAACCGCCTTCATAATACCCGCCGCCGGAAGAACCCGAAACAACACGTTCAGCCGTGGCCTTTTTACTTGTGTTGGAATTGCTTACAGACATATTTTTTACCTTCTCCCGTTCAGCTGCGGCAAGTGCAAGTTGGGCGGCACCGGTAATTCCCATTATGGCAGCGGCTGCAATGGCGGCAGGCGTCCACCCTCCAAGACTTGCGTGAGTTTCCATTATAGCCACTGCCGTATCGGCTATGATTTGGGAGCACTTCATGGCAAACTGTAAATCAGCATATTTTTTCTGAATCTCCAATTTCTTATTTTCTTTCTCTTCTTCCAGAGCGGCAGTACTTTCTCCGTTATTTTCTGCCTCTTGTATAAGTACTGCATATTTCGCTTCTACTGAAGCAATTTCCGCTTCTTGTATTGCATTCACCATAGAAGAAGAAAGGGCGGAATAATATTGAAAATATTTCAATATATTTTTCTTTCCTTCCTTTAAACGAAGGGCCTGATATTTCTTTTCGTCTATCAATCCCTCATCATGCAGATGTTTTAAGCGTGCCAGTTCCTGTTCGTGCTGTTGTTGCCAGGAAAGCCCGATTTCTGCCTGAATTTGGTAAATATTACTCTGGTATTCATAATTCAGCCGGTTTATCTCCCTGTTCTTTTGTTCCTCCAGGTTCACAGTAGAAATTCCCGCCCGTCTCGCTATCTCAATTATGGCATTATACGTCGTTTCTACATCCTGAACCTGCTTCCGGTGTGCCTCCTGCATACCGTTTATTCCTACCGGAACGGAAGTTATGTCACGCACCTTTTGAGCAATGGCCGCCTGGTCACGTAGCAGCTGCATCTCGCTTTCACGTACGGCGTCGGCTGCTTCCGTAACGGTATCTATACGTTTTTGTTTACTGGCGATCTCCAGGGCGTTTACATCATCCAGGTAAGTACGGTTTATCTCCAGAAGTTCCGCGGCGTGTTCCGCTTCAACTTCCAACATATAGGCGTCGGCCGCTTCCTGCGTAATACTTCGGTTTAATACCGCTTTTTCCATGGTGTCTTTCTGGACGTTGTAATAGGCGGTTTCAATCTTTAACCGTTCGTCCCGTTTCTCCTGTGCCAGTTTTATACGGGCGTCCTCCTGCTTGCCGGTTTCCGTAAAAATGGCCGTCTGTGCTTCTGTTTCGAGCTTGTGGATTTCATCGAGTAACTTCTTCTTCTGGGCCGGCGTTTTTGCTTCCAGCTTCTGGAGTGCGTCGATACGTTCCCGGTAATAGCGAAGGTTTTCCGCTGTTCCTTCGAGAATGTATTGGGATTCCGTCTTATTTTCCTTTTCCCGGTTCTTTTTGATTAGAAGCATACGTTTTTCATGCTCGATCTCCAGAGGTTTTAATGTAGCGTCCGTTTCTGTATTTTTATACTCCCCGGCTTCCGCTTTCTTTTTGACTTTCCCCAGTTCGTTTAAACGTTTTATTTCGGTGTCGATACGTTCTATTTCCTTGTTTTTCTTGGCGATATTCGCTTCGCTGTCTTCCGCCCACTGTTCCTGAACCTTTTTCTTTTCGGCCTCCAGTTTCTTTATAAGGGATGTTTCAGTATTTATATTTTCTTTATTGGTTCCGGTTAATGAAGTGGCCGTCGCCTCTGTTTTTAAGATATCATTATTGATCTGGGCGATTGCTGATTCTATACCGGCCAAATCCTTCTGTGTTGTTTGTAGAGCTTTCAACTGGTTAGCCTCTTTTTCTGTACCAAATAAACGGTTTATTTTAGCGGTAAGACTGTTCCGGTTATATCCTGACAATGTATTTTGCTGGCGGGTGTCCCAGTAAGCGTCGCTTTGCTCGGATTCCTGGCTTTCAAGGTTCCTTTTTTTCTTGTACAATTCTTCCAGCTCCTCCTGGTAAGCTTTCAACTTGATTTGTTTTTCCAAGGAAGCTAAATATTGATCTATGGCCTCTTTGTTATTGTTAATGAGCCTGCCTTCTTCATTCAATTCCGCATTATAATCCGGTATCAGTTCCTTTAATTCCGCGAGCCTTTGTTTACGGGTGTAGTTGGAAAGGTTCTCGTCATTGATAGCAGCTACAAGTGTTCTTATTTTTGCTTCCTGCCCGGAATACTCTTCATTCACTTTCTTTACGATTTCCTGGTGGGTCTTAATCACGGCCGAAGCCTGTTCCGTTTTCTTTGCAAGCTGGTAAATAGCGACCCCGGCTGCCACGAGTAACGCCAGTAGGGCCGTATATGGATTCTTCAAAAGTTCGATCCGCATTAACCGGAGAGCAGCGGTACATCTGGTAGTATTTTTGTGTAATAGTGCCTGGGTTGCCGCATAAGTCAGAGTAGCCGCCCGGCTGATATAAAGTTGTACGGCATGCGCTTTCTCTGCAACGACCGAAGCAAGTGTCGCCGTTTTAAAACGGGCGTGCCACATGGTAGCGATTTTCAGTCCTCCATAGTAAGAAACCAGATAAGCGGTAACGGTATAAGTGACGACACTCCATTTATTAAACATGTCAATCATACCACCCACACCTTCCACCATAAGCGTAACAAGGTCTATTAAATCCCGGAGAATACCCTTTGATTCATAGAAACGTAAAACTACCCCTTCGATAGTTGAACTTAATGTATTGAGGGAGCCTTGTACATTATCACCCATTTCTTCCGCCATGGCATTAAATTCCTCTTCGGCTCCCGTTACTGCATCACGAAGACTTAGAACGGTATCAGCACCGTTTAAAAAGGTATTAAATGCGGCAACAGAGCGTTTATCCGTTAAATCCAGTGCCTTATTAAGGTCTATACCTTCGCTATTCAACTTTTTCAGGCCATTGACAAGACCTTCCAGGTTATCCACAGGACCACCAAGCGCAAGAGCAAGTTTACCGCTGCTGTCAGCCAGGTTTAGCAAAATATTACGTGTTGCCGTTGCTGCCGATGAAGCGTCGAAACCACTGTTTGACAAGGCGCCCAAAAGGGCGGTAGTTTCTTCAATCGTAAAACCGAAAGAATTGGCAACCGGACCGACAATGGCCATGGCCGTATTTAAGTATTCAAAACTTAAAGCGGAGGCGTTACATCCCATAGTCATAGTAGAAACAGCACGTTCCGTATCTTCCGCATCAAGATTGAAGATACGTAATGTTGCACCGGCAAGCGTGGCAGCCGAGGCAAGATCCGTATCCACTGCCTTGGCAAACTTCAACACGGAAGGTGTCATCGCTTTAATATCCTCTTTGAAAAATCCCAGTTTGGCAAGCTCTATCTGAAGTTCCGTGACCTGGGCGGCTGTATAGGAAGTTGTGGAGCCCAGCCGGCGTGCATCATCCGTTAAATCCTTGATACTCTTTTTCGTCGTTCCCAAGACAGCGGCCAAAGTACTGTTTTTCTTCTCAAACTCTATAATAGTGCCGATCGCATTTCGGAACCCTCCGACAATCTGTCCGGTTATCATCGCACCGATAGTGACAAGCACACCGGCCAGGACTGTTTTTATCTTATTCAGGGAAAGAATGGAGCTGCCGAAGCCTTCCGCCTTTTTCGTAGCCTGCCCGTATGCCTTCTCTACTTCCAGCAGTTCCTTCTCCAGGGCGGCATATCTTTCCGGCTGCAAGGATTTCACCGTATCACGAAGTTCTTTCCGCAAAGCGTTCGCTTTCCTGGCCAGCTGGTTAGCACTCATCGTAGTTTTATCCAGCCGTTTCTCACATTCGGCAATCTTCTTGTTATTTTCGCCGATCGTCTTATTATTTTCTTTTAGTTGCTCATTCAGCCTTTTCCACTGTTTACCACCTGTTTTACCGGTGGCGATTAAGTCGGTCATAGCCTTTTTAATATCCCTATTGCTATCCCGGAGCTCTTTGTTCTTTTCTGAAAGATTATGTATTTCCTTCTGCGCATCGGAGGCGTTCAGGGTTAACACCCATTCGATATAATCAGGTTTTAATTTTGCCATACAACTTAAATTTTATAAGGCAAAATTATCCGGATGAAAAGTGGCGGAAAAGGACATTCAAAAAGCCCGTAGAATCATTCTACAGGCTTATTATATAAAAAGAAAACTATTTCTATTTCTTAAAGGTAAGGTCCGAAGGATCAAAATATCCTTTCTCCTTAATTGTAGCCCGATCCATTCTCCGGCAAACATACCAGGTTAAAGGAACCGATATAAGAGGAGTCACAGTAAAGGAAAGAAGGGCAAAAGCAAGCCACCCGGATAAAGTAGCCGGTTTATGCTTACATCCTACGAAAAAAACTATTACCAGGAAAAAGCCGATCAGAAATAAAATATCTTCATATGTCATATAATTACTATAAGATACAAGTAATAAATAATTGGAAATAAGCCCGCCCGAATTGGGCCGGGCTTAATTGATATATCATTTCTCACGAAGTAATATACCGGATGTTGTGAGGTTCTTTCTTTATGAAGTATGAAAAATAAAATCTTGTCACAGGCCATATTATCAAAATTGAGCAGAAACTAATTCACGCCCTATATTTTTAATAGTCTCTAATATAAGGTTTACGCGCTCCTGTGAAGGTTTCTTTGTTCCGCTTATATATTGGGCAAATAAACTTTGTGACATTCCCAGCCGTCGAGCAATAGCTGATGCATTAAGTTCCGGATGTGCTATGAATAAATCATATAACACATTATTTTGCTTTTCAGAAAAAAAAACTTCAAAGCTCAAGTTTTCATCAAGTTCCGGCCAATATATCCCATAAGGAGTTACTTTATAATTACTCCTTTGTTCCGGAGTAGCCCGGTTTAACCTCTGAACATCGGCAAATTGTTCACTTGCCTCCCTACCGTCGGAAGTACGTATACAGATAGCCGTATCAGTAAGCCACACTTTATCCACTTTTTTAATAATATCCTCATTCATAACAGCTAAGATTTATGCAGCTATACCTATTTCATATAAAAACTCCGGTGCAAGGTCCGCACCATTGGCCCATTCAATAGTGGCACGGGTTAAACCATATTGAACAAATTTTTCCTTATCCAACAACTCCCCGAAAACCTCACCAGTAAGATAAGGTTCCAGATTCACGAGCTTTTTATTCCCGTCATTAAAAGTAACAAGAAGCTCGTAATTCCTGATATAATCAACATCTATCACTCGTAACATAAGCTGTTTATTTTAATGGTTCTATTTTATCTATTTTTTCTCCTTTTTGAGCCTTCTCCCAGAGAGAAAGTATTTCTGCCTCGTGCAAATTAATCCATTCATTAACCTTTGCGATAACTTTAGCTGGAGCCTGACCGTCTACAATCCGGTCCAATACGCTAATAGAACATTCATAATCACCATAAGTAAAATGGAGATGCGGTGGATTATGATCTTTCCAATAGAGGAAGATAATAATACCGAAGAATCTACAAATTTCAGGCATAAACTTTGTCTTATTGGTTACTGATACAAAGATAGGTAATAAAATCATTACCTCCAAATATTTAGGTATTAATTTTATTATCTATTTTAGCGAATTGGCAAACATTTCTTTTACCCTTTCCCTTATATAATCCTGATATTCATATTTAATCTTCCCGAGTGTATCATGATACAGAATCCCGTATATCTGCCGGTTATAAATCTGGTAATTACCGTGTTTCTTCATATCCAGGAAACGGGTATATAATGGGAGGTTAGAACGTGCGATTACCCCTTCGCCGTCCGGAACGACCGAATAATTCGGGTTCTGTAGTGCGGCCATTAATGCACCGGACCGCCCTTGTATGATCTCCCCGGTTCCCTGTACCTTCTTACGTTCACGGCCTTTCTGGTAAATCCGTTTGGTAGCGATATCCAGTTGGGCTTGAAATATGTCCTGTATTCCACGCCCGATCCGGTCGGTAAAGAAATCCGTTTTAAAATTCTCGGCCATTCAGTTATTCATTTTTTTGAAAATCCGGAAATAATGTGCCTTTCCCCGGATTTGTTCTTAACAGTTTCATTTTTCTTGTTTGAGGTATATTTATATTTCCAATAGGTACATAACGCATCATTTGCACCTATTATAATAATACCTGTTATGATAGCTAACCAGAACCACGCATAAGCATCCATTATCATCTTGTTTTAAATGAAAAAGCCAGGCTCCACCCTGCAAATGTCCTGTAAAAGCCGGATTCCGGAAGAGTGGAAAGGCTGGTTAAATCCAGTTCTTTAGTGACAGGGCAACCGGTGGCAGAATCTTCTATCAGCATTTGTTTGATACGTTCAATAACCGGCTGTACCTCTTCGATAGTCTCATAAGCCCCTTTCCGTTGGGGATCGTACTTGCTCATAAGGAAAATAACGCATAAATTATTTTCCCTCACATTGTCAGCCGAAAGGCTGGCACCCGTTCCCGACGGGATCAGAATAAATAACACCGGACATTCTTCTTTTGATAGTCCCTGTATCGTCTTACTCATTTCCTCGTCAATGGTAACGGGCAGCACCTTCTTTATTTCAGGAATACGTTTTTGTACGCCTTCCCAGTATTCACGGTAAACCTTTATATCTATCATATTGTCAATCCCTGATAACGTTTCGCCTCCCATTCACGGCGGGTAACAAGCCCCGGAAGAATCTTACCGCCCCCGTATATCCACTTTTTAAACTCTGCCGGTATGGATGAATCATACGCATCTGCTCTGATCTTCTTATAAAGCGTTGATTTCTTGAATTTTCCAATACCTACATTAAAGCAAAAGCTTACTATCGCGTCAAACTGGTACTGTCCCAAACGAAGGGGAAGCGCGTTCACCTGATTTTCTACCGCCCTGATATCCGATTCAAAGAAAGCGTCGGCCTGGGCCTCGGTGATAACATCACCCGGTTTTACACCGGTCGTATGACCGTAACCGATCGTACACACTCCCGCAGCACATACATACGCTTTCAGGCGTAATCCTTCAAATTTCTTGATCTTGTTTTTTGTTCCTGTTGTTGTTATCATTTCTTGTTACGTTTTTGGTGTAAATACTCAAACTTACATTTATACAGATAAAGCAATACATCCCAGAAGGGCGTATCGTCCACCTCTTTCTTATTGCCGAACACGCCGGAAGCCGCCACTTCAAAGACTATCCCGGTCCAGCCGGTTTTATCGTCCGCCTTCCGGTCGTCAGGTGCCAGTTTTTGGAACAATATCCGAAAGTCAATAGCTTCACCGCTGATATAAACCGGTCCGGAAAGAACCATTTCCCAAACAGAGGAAAAGAAGTTTACCGCATGAATGGCAAGCAAGGAAGGAACGGCCGGTATCTTCTCCGGGTCCTTGTACCGGTAAAGTCGTAACGTGATATCCTGGAAAATTTCATTTATAGCCGGATCGTCCTTTTCTGTCGCCGCCTGCTTGCTTTGCTGCAACAAATCCAGGCAATCACAAAAATTACCGAAAGTAAGACCGTTCAGCATGTCACCGACGCCATGCCAGCCCCCGAAATCCTGCATCAGGTTACGACCGGTTTTCAGAATGGGCGTAACGATCCGCTCGCCCTCCTTACCGGTTGTATAAGAGAAAAAGCCGTCCAGTTTTTCCAGTTGGCCGTCCAGTTCCCGGATGATCTCACGCCGGTACAGGGTGTAATCCGCTTTCATGCCCAGAAGGTAAGAAAGCCATTTTACGCGGAACTGTCCGGGGCTGATCGTACCGCGGTTCATCAGTACCGACAATATAAGAAACTGCCGGTACTGCTCACTGCTGACTTCATCCAGACAGGAAGGAACCTCCACCGTCTTACTATTATATATAAACTTCTCCATGTCCGGATATTAAAAAGTTATTCCTTTGGATTGTACGGTAACACCCGGTATATAGTAATCTCCTGTTTCCGACTGCGCATCCAGCTCACGGATGATATCCTGCAATATATCCAGATAAGCCGCTGCATCCTGCTCCAGACTGTTAGCGACTGATTGCCGGGCCTCTTTTTCCGCCCGCAATTTATCCCGTACGGTTGTGCTCTGCTGTACCTGTACGATTCCGTTGGGTAGAACTTCCACCGGTAAACGTTCAACGGCCTTTTTTATGGTGAGAAGTGCAAGCGGGCGGCGTACATACTCCAGCAATTTCTCCGTTAAAACGGGATCGCCTTCAATCAGTTTATTATAACGGTCCCGGGTGATAACAGGTATTATCTGCCCGTCCTGTACTTCCCGGATCATAGGAATAAGCACCAAGAAAAGCCGGTGACTGCCGATATTATAATATTCATCGAACGTTTCCTTATTCTGGATTAGAAGCCGGTTTATAGCCTTTTTCTTAATGCCGTTCATCCAGAAATCAAACTTTTCGCGGTCCATTAGCTCCACTAACGCGTCTACGGCTTCATAAGCCAGGTTCCGGATATTCTCTTCATCCTTGAACTCCTGTAAGGCGGTCATACCCGTTTCATTCTCTCCAAGGTGTTTGCCACGTCCGGCCGTTCCGTGTTGTGCGTCCAAAGTGGGAATGACCTTTAACCAGGTAAACATCGCTACCGCCTGCTGCATCAGCCGCAAAGTTTCCGCCATGCCGTCCGGTTCCGTAACGTCCGCATGATCTTCACGGTAATACTTTTCTACTGCGTCTATGGGTTCCGTTCCGATGATAGCCTGTAAATCCCGAATCCCCAACGGTATAATAGGTTCCCACTTGGTAAAATCAAGATCATTATCTATCAGGCCCAGGACACGGACTATTTCACCGGCCCCGTTACCGCCTTTATTAAATAACTTCGTCATTTGCTCGATCTCTTTTTAGTGTATATGGTTTCCAATTATCAAAATCTTTCGTGAAATTGTTTATTTCATCGTAGAACTCCTTATAAAAACAGGCCAGCCCGGTATCTATCGTTATACAGGTCTGCTCCGTGCGTGGATTGGTGTTTATATTGGCCGAGCTTTCTATTACAAAATCAAAAGCGTTACCAAAACCGGCCATTACTTTAGCATGGTTACGGAAGATACAGACACGTGATCCGAAACGTTCCGCCACCTTTTTCAGGTATAAATAAACATCCGCATAGGAACCTTGAAAGATTTCACCTACATAAAAATCCGCGTGTCCTATATCTTTTCTTTCCAGCCATTTTTCCACCTCTTTAACATCGGTAATTGCCATACACCAAGTAGAAATCAGAACATATTCTATCGGTTGTTGCTTCACGATCACACGAAGATAAGTAAGGCTGTCAACGTCCCCATGACTGATACAGTGATAAGACGCCCCTTTCTCAAAATGCCAGGGCAAACACTCTTCCAGGTGCAGCTCCGATTTTATCCGCCGGTCAAAATGAACGTTTTTCGTCCGGCAGGCCTTTATATGCCTGTCCGGGATGTTATCGGCATGGTTCTCTTCCGGTTTCCGGCCGCTTACCGGTTCTTCCGGTACATCTTCCGGTTTTGGTGTGAAAAACAGACTACGCATTTTCTTTCATACGGTTAGAGGGTGAAACGTTCTGTTCCGCTTCCACTATGGTACGATAAAGCCCTACTTTTGTAGCGGTACCCGGAAAGTTGGCATTAATATACTGCTGTAACGGTTTACAAAGGATCATATCCGGAATAGCCGTTTCGGAAGCGTTATACACTTTCAGGCTGTATAACTTCTCCGATCCGGAAGAAAGCTTGTTTTCTATAATCAGGTTTGAAAGTACCGGATCAAGACCGAAGCCGGAAGTGGCGGCAGCATCCGCCTTATTGGATATCTTAATCTGGGCGTCCACATAATCCTTGATCTTCTTATCCAGCGGTTCCACCGTCCAGCCCTCAAAGTTATTCGCTTCCGGATTCCAGAATTTAGTCGTGTGCATGTATTTCCCGGCGTTCTGCCTTCCGGTAATGTTGGAGGCGAATTTCTCCATAGCTTCGTCCTTGAAATCTTCCAGCATCTGGGCCGTGTATTTCTCACCCGTACGCTCGCAAACCTGTTTTATACGTGTTTCCGCGCGATCCCAGTAAGACTGCGGAGATTCGATATGCAGGGAAATGGCCGAAGCGTTTTCGTTATAGGCGATCAGGATAGCGGCCAGGCCGCCGGCAAGCTCCAGCCAGTCAAGCGCACCCAGAAAACGCGGCGTACTCATGAAATCCTTGCAAAAGGAATAGATATTATAGTATTTCACAGAAACCGGATATTTGAACGGGTGGGCCGGATCAAAAACCGGGTAACGGTAAGTATAAGCCGGATCAGGATAGGGAAAATCGCCCACAAGCACTTCCTGCGGTTCATCCTCACCGTCGGGAGGATATACCAGGCGGGCCTTCTGATAGGGAATATGTTCCAGCCGTACCAAACGCCCGGGATTGCCCACACGCGGCGCACGGTTCCGGACAAACTTTATAAAAAAGCCCTGCATGTGTGTTAAGTCTACGAGTGAGCGGTGAAGAACCGTCGTGTAATCCCACGACTCCAGGTCGGCGGTTATTTCCGGATCGAGTTTCCAACGCCGGTAAAAAAGGTTATTCTCCTCGTCGATTGCATCCTCATACAGCCGCGGACCTTCTCCCCACTGTAAACCGGCTATTTTACCCATAATACCTTCACCGGCGTAGAATTTATCCAGTAAACGCATGACCTCGCCGGGCATATCGTTATTATCACCCATGGGAACGATAAAGGTACCGTTTACGCTGATCTTCCGCGAAAAGAAAGCCCCCCGCCGGTTTAACAGGATGCCGGAAGGCTCCCAACCTTTACCACGGCCACCGATAGAAAAAGAGATCAAACCCTTGTCACTGCCGGTATCTATAATTCCAAAGTTACCACTTCGTCTTATTTCCATATTACTTAAATCGTTATTCTTTTCCCGTTGAACTCCATTACCAGACATTCCCAGCAATTCAGCGGCCGGCCTGTTGTGGTGTCCGTCAGAAATAGTTTATAGCTTGAATTTTCGATGCTTTCATCCGTCGCCTTTTTCCTCAAACGGGCGGCCGTGAGTATCACCATGTCGCCGCCGTCCCGTGTCTGCCGGTTCCATTTCCGGAACTTGATAGAAAAAGTTCCCCCGGCAATGGTAATTTGCTTCATCTGTTCTACCGCTACATAAAGGTTTATTTGTTCCATAGTCGGCGAATAAAGTTTTTAATACTGGCCCAGTTATCATGTACCAGGCAGAAGGATAGAAAGAAAAACATGAATTTTAGGAACGTCCATAAGCTACACCCGTTTGCAGTCTTTTCTTTTTCCTGGCTTTGTTGCTTAAAGTCGGATGTACGGGTAACGGCTGTTTCATGCCGGCTGGTAGTTTCCTTATGATCCCGATAGGATTGGCTTTGATGTTCTCCAGCGCGTTTTTCAGTTTTTCGGTTGCTGAAACCAATTTCTTTAATTCGTCCGCAACTGTCGTAGTTGATTCGCACATACATACTATCTTCCCGGTAAATCTGGAGTACGTGTCTTTCATCGACTGAATCTGTCCGCGTAACTCCTGTAACTCCGTCAATAGTTGTCTGTTTTTCTTCTCCAGTTGATGACGTAACCGTCTCACGTGTAACAGAACGATGAGAGCGGCAACTGCAAAAACAAGCTGAAAGACAAATAAAAATAAATAAGTGTAAGATTCCATGTTTCATAATTGATTTTAGTTATTATAGTCAAAAGTGATAGATTTGCGCTGAAGACAACCTTTCACGCCACAAAGAAACGGTTTCATAGTATCCATTACACGGGAGTTCTGTCGGATTGCTTTTTCCATTTCATTACATTTATGTAGGACCTCCTTGTATTTGTTATCCAGTTCATCAAAACGCTTCTTTAAATCCTGCCTGTCACTCTTCAAATCCTCGATCAGCTTCTGGTAAACCTCTTGGACTGACTTCATGGCATCCGCTTCCGCCTGTTTACGGGTATAGCGGAGAGTGAATAACCAGGTCAAACCACCCGTACAAAAAGCGGTTACAACCGCCGTGATTATCGTTTCTGTCATATTTCTGATTTTTATTGTCTCTACAAAAGTGAGAAGAAAGAGACGAGAAGAAAAGGACATAAAAAAGTGCCGGGAACCACCCCGGCACAAACAACCCCTAACCTGGAACTTAAACTTAACGGATACCTTTTTCAACAGGTATGCTAAATTATTCATATTAAGGATTAGACAACTTTTCGATGTCTTTTTTCATCATGCGTAATAATTGAATCCTCCTTAACACTTCATTTGTTGGTGTACTTTCATCTCCTTTCTCTATTAGAAAATCGATTAGGTCCTCAATAACTTCGATATAGCAAGCGGACACCGGTTCCGTCTTAACTTGCCACAGTTTCAAAATCTCGGCGCTTTCATCTGTGATATGTGCGCCGTTTACTTCTATATCTTTCATACTAATTCTTTCTTTAAACGTTTTTAATCGGTGTAGTCTCTAAGGTAGTAAAATCAATAATTCCGGCCTGCCGGTATATTCCGAGGGCGACTTTTCTGAATCGTTCGTAATTACGTCTATCAATGGGCGACAACTGCCACCTCTTCATGTCTTTCATCAAATCCGGTATATTATTAGCACTATTATACAAACAGTTGTTTTTACCGTACTCGTGATGAAGTGATACGGACTGAAAATCACCGGAGAAAACAACTAACCGCAAACGTTCAAGTTCGAGGAAAGCAAATTCTTCGTTTACCTTCTCCACCTTATAGGCTCTTAATTCAATGGAAGGTGTACCGTATTCACGTCTAACGAAAAATAGAATATCAGGATTATTTGTATTCATTTGGCACCTCCTTTTAAGTCTTCTAATTTAACATGTGAAATACTTGTTATATTTTCCAGTACCCCGTCGCATATACTTTTAACCCTTAATCCGCGGGAGCCGTCTTTCTTGGGTAAATTCAGGTGATAATACGGGCAATTCCTCCAAAATGTAATCCGAGAAATCCAGCCACGAACTTTAAAAGTAGCATTGCTTATTTTATAATCAATCTGTACCAGATCATCCGGTTTAAATCGACTTTCTTGTAGAAACATCCCTTGAATTTCTTCCTGCTCCTTCTTTATTTCCTCAATCCTTTTTTCATTGTTTTGTAATTGAGTAAGTAAGACCTGTTGATATTCAGTATATATCATTTAGCACCTCCTTTCTTTTCTATCTGGGGACGCTCTGAAAACCTATATATTCCTTTAACCCGGTAAATGGAAAAATAGGCTACAGGCTTATCACAGCCGTTATTATGTGTTTTAGTGTCCTGGTCTATGTGAATAAACCCGCTACCGGAAGATATTTTCAGCGGCATTGTTTTAGGGTATTTCTCGTTCAGCTCCTTTACCTTTGCTCCCAGTTCAGTTTTAAAAGCATCAAAGGAAATTTCATCAGGGCAAAGCGTATTACCAAACTGGTTTGCAAACTCTGTCATTTCAGCACATTTTCGATTCTGTGGCTTATATTCGGTAAGCTTAATAAAATAAGATATCATTTTCGGTCTCCTTTCCGTACCTTCTTTGCCCGATACACACAAACAGCCGCACCGATAACAGCCGGTGGGAAGATAAAAGTAAGACAGAACCAGGCGATAGCAGATAAATAATAAGCATCAGAAGCCGAGTTTATGGAACACTCTTTTTCTAGCTCCTGAAAATAACGATGTTGGATTGTGTTTACGTCCGTGCTACCAGTACGGAACGAGGGCACGTAGCTTGTGCCGGATTGAAATTCTTTTTCCATAACGGTGTTAATTTTGACTATTTTACATGGGAAAGGCGGTTACCATTTCCCCTAATTCGTCAAAATTAACACCGCAAACCGTCCGAAGATCGGGTTATAAGTTTAGGGAAAGGCAACCGCCTTATATAAACAACACTAAACGGGGTAGAAAAGAACCCCTTTATTTTTTCGAGCCAATAACCGAGACTCACCGGACCGCATCAGCGGTGTTAACTTTGACAGGGGCAAATGTCGGCATTAAATTCTGAACAAAAAAAAAAAAACGTTAATTAAAGTTTATGTAAAAAGAAAGTTTGTAGACAAGGCGATTCGTTACTTCGTAACAAAAACGCCCGCCAGAATTGGCGAGCGTTAATCTATTCTTATGGTTCATATCTCTTTTGAGCTTTATTCTCTTTATCACTTTCCTTTTTTATATTTCGCATAAATAAAGGAATTTTCTTTTCTACCTTTTCATTATAATTCTCTTTGTCTTCCATGACCGCTTTCTCCATGTCTTCAAAATCTTTTTGTGTTATAATCCCTTCTCGTATTTCATCATCAGAAACTATATCTTTACTTAATAACCAATGATATATATTTTGATTCGTATTTTCATTTGTAACAACGTATGCCTGCTCAAATTTCCACCTAAATTTTGCTAAATAATTCATGGCGTCTACCATAGAATTAAATTCAATTTCTTTCCCGGATTCATCTACCATAAACGTTTTGTATTTCCCGAAATAAGATGTTTTTTGCCCGAAGTCTATTTGTATTTTGACTTTAGAACTTAAAACTTTACCTGTACCAATAATTTCACAAAACGTTTTTCGCGGTTCTTGTGCTGTAGCTGCTATTACTAAAATAGCCAACACGGTAGTTAATAATAATTTCTTCATATCAGTAACTTAAAATTAGTGTACACTTTCGTCTGTACCACCCGTAAGTTCTGACGGTTATATTTAGTGTGATTTTGACGGTTGCAAAAATACTTAAAAATATATATTTATACAAAAGCCCTATCAAAAAAAATAATGTGATAAGCCTTAGTTGTTATTATGTAAATTAAAGATTAAACATCTGATAATAACCATGCTAATATCCTTTTTATAGGGGCTGCTGATAGCACTCCTACTATAAACGCCATAATACTACATATTACGCTCGTAGCGTTTAGATAATTTGATAGTATCGTTGATTCCTTTACTCTCGAATCCTGTTTTTTATCCCTTATTTTACCAAATTGCCGTTTTCTCAAAGCACGAAGATATTCATGATAATTTCCATACTTCTTGATTACCTTATAGCCTTTGGAAGTTAACGAAAGCTTCCCGGATTGTTCTCTTACCAGCCCTTCTAATAATAGCTGGTTGAGTGCTATTTTTCCAAATTCAACCGGATAACCTGTTGCTAGAGCTTTTACAAAGCCACTATTCAAGGAAAAAGGTTCAAGACAACAATATAAACAGGTCATAATAGAACTTTTTATATTATCTATCGGGGTTTCTTTTCGCTCCATAACTAAACTTATTTGTCAGCGAATATACTAAGAATCTACCCAAAAAATGCAAGGCAACCACCTAAAATACAAGGCAATTCACCCAAAAACGTACAAAAAACGAGTAAAAACGCATAAAAAACACACTTTTTCGCGTAAAATTTTGGTCTAAATGTAGATAAACAACTGAAAAACAGTCAAAAATCGAAGAAAATTTCAAAAACTAAAAAAATGACACCTTCCGAAGACCGAGCCGCTCAGAAGTCGGAAAGCAGTTGCCCTCCCCCTAAAAGGTGAAATATGACCTTTGGGGAGGGGGTACCCGTAACCTGGTAACACAAAAAACGCCGGAAAACCGATTTTCCAGCGTTACAAGGCAATTACCTTTTATGCCTGTTCTCTATCCATTGATCTACAAACGAGTCGGCCTGCAGCGTCCGCTTGCCTCGTACTAAAGCTATCCAGCCGGGGCGCATCAGTAAGTATTTGAAAGCGTCGGAGAAATTGGTGGATAACATCGGTAGTTTTTTCGGTGCCAGCTTTTCGGACTTCTTCACTTTGAACACTACTTTAGAGTTACCCCGGTATTTGATTTCAGCCTTTGCCTTTTCTACGGAACTAACCATTTCTTTACAGTTCACCGCATCAACCAGCAGAATAGGTAGGTTCTTGTTGGTACCGCCCATAATCTCCTGCATGAAGTCGTATTCCGCATCCTGCCGGATAACTGCCTGTTTACGGCTCTTTAGGTTTACGATCCAGCCGGTACGGTTCCCGCTGCCGTCTTTTTCTATGGCGTCTTTGATCTTACCCGCGTAATCCTCCTTCTGTTTCTCAAAGTTATTACCTGCACGGTCATAGTACAAATCCAGTTCTTTGTATTCGTGGTTCTGGAAGAAAGTGAGGAACTGGTCGGCGATCTCCCGGAACCAGCCCGGCGGTATCTCAAAAAAGTTCTTATGTACCCGGTAATAAGCACCGTCCGCCTGACCGATCACCAAAGAAAGCATATTACCGAAGTCCATACCGCCTTCAATCGTTTTATCATGGTGCAGGTACCGGAGTTCCCGCGAGCTGTAAGCGGCTTCCCCGGACGCGGTACCGTTATAATACTTATGTCCTTCACCAAACAACACATAGAAACGTAAATCCCTGCGAAGACCGGGACGCATACCCACCACCGACTTTTTAAATTCGTGAAGCTCCAGCGTACCATTATACAACCGCTTTAAATAATCAATCGTAAGTATCTCAACATTAGCGAATGAAGAAGCGTTAAGAAAGAACGTTTGTCCTTTTCTCAACTTCAACAAAGCCCGGTCGTAATATTCAATATCCCGTTTCAAACGTTTCAGCTTCAAGGGGGAAGGCTTATTTTTTCTTTCTTCTTTTAACAGAGAAATTACCAGTTCATTACGCATACTTGCCGCCTGTACTATTTTAATGATCCGTTCCGGGTCCATTTGCTTGACATACCGGAAAAACCAGTCGTACTCGTTTTCGTCGATATCCGGCATATCGGTAGTAATGGTTATTCCCAGGAATAAATGGGAATGTCCGTAAGTGATCGCATCACCGCGAAGAATAGGCATAGCGCGGTTTACTTTCATTTCCTTGTCGTACTTCGCTTCATCATAAAACAGATGTATTACAGACTTTCCGGCAAGCAGCGAAGGGTTATCCAGTGATCCCATGAAAATAACGCATCCGTTCCAGAAGCTGTAAACATGCTTGTAATCATCCACGATAACCGAACATTTACGCCGCCAGGATTCAGGCGGGCGGGTATCTTTTACATAGTGTACCCCTTCGATCAGGCCCATAAGCTGCCAGCCCTTCTGAACGGCCGGCATTATATTATCTTCCAGGTTACTGTAGGTATTGGCAACAAAAGCGAACGCACCGCCGGGCATTTCTTCCACACACCGGGCGGAACGCCTGGCTTGTATAACGGTCGATTTGGCCGTACCGCGCCCGCCAACAGATACAAGGATAGTAGTATCGATCCAGTCCGTCAGAACCTGGATTATATGGCCGTATTTGATTTCCACATCATCGGCGTTACTCACCTTCGTTATCTTCCCCGAACTCTTTGATATCATACAACATACGTTTTTTCAGGTCAAAAGCTTTAATACGCGCATCCTCTTTTATGTTCTCACGCACGATAACAGGAATTTCCGGTATCGCGTCGATAAACTCTTCCAGTTCTTTACGGTCGATTTCAGGAACACCCAGATCCTTACGGCTGGTAGTATAAATAACCGTACTTTTCTGTGCAAGCAGTTCCTCCGGTATTTCGGCCTGTTGATCCTTATAACATCCGCGAAGTTCCGCCGCCAGTTTCAGCAGGTTCTTAGCCTCCTTCACATTTCCCATAAGAAAAACAGTATTCGCCCAGTTTTCGGCCTTTTCCGCGTACAGGTTGGCGAAAGCCTGCGGGCGTACGTTATCCTGCGTATAAAAGAAATTGAGACTGTCGGCATACACCTGGCGGGCCATCCAGTCCGAAAGCCCGTAAGGTTCCGACTTCAAAAGGCGGATGATACCGGCCTTTGTCACCAACTTACCATTTATACGCATACGGGCACGAAGGCCCCGTACCATTTCCATAAGGCTGTAATATTCCCTTTCATCAGGCGCGAGGGCTTCCAGCGTACCGGTAGAAAGAATCCTTTGAATCTGGTTGATATCCACCTTGTCAAAGTCTATTCGTGAGGGCTTAATTAAATTCGTCGTCATCCATTTGCTCGATTAAACGTTCAAAAGTATGTCTTTTCCGTACGGCCTCCAGCTGTTTTATAGCTTCCACGTTTCCGCCTTCCGCCGCTTCATGGAGTTTTATTTCAGGGGCGGCACGTGCTACCAGAATCCCTTCCCGGATCAGGAAGTTAACGGAAGTTCCCGCCGTTTCCGCATCCCGGACAAAAAGCCCGGCATCCTCCGGAGAAAGCCCCAGGGAAACGGCTATGTCTTTCGGCGAATACCCTAAAGAAGACAAACGCCGTACATCCTCCTTTTGCTGCGCATCCAGGTAAATACTATCCACCACCGTTAAATCGTTCATACGCATCTTTTATTCGTTTCTGTGCCGTGAAATAATAAATTTCGTCCTGTTCCATTAATACAAAGTTCCGGCCGCTTTCAATGGCTGCCACCGCTGTAGTACCGGAACCGCCGAAAGTGTCCAGGATCAGATCGCCGGGCTTTGTACTGTCTTCAATCAGTTTACGGATCAACGCCACCGGTTTCTGTGTGGGATGCACCTTTTCACCTTCTACCAGTTTCGCACCGGACGCAAAAGACCGGATATTATCTATTATGTTTGTGGCACCGATAGAAACACCCTTTCCGCAATGAAACAAAATAAGTTCGTGTATAAAGGCGTAATGATTACCCGGGCCCGACTGTTTGTTCCAGACGATCATGTTTGACGCGCCTAAATACAAGTCAAACAACGGATAATAGAAAGCATATCCGCGCCAGTCCGTAAAAAAGTACACACAAGCACCGGTTTTCTTTACCCGGTTAAACTCCAGGAACAAATCCCGGTAAAAGGGTTTACAGATAGACAAATCTTTAAAGCTGCCTTTCTGCCCGTTGTGTGTCATTCCCAGGAAATAAGGCGGATCGGTTATTATACAATCTACGGATTTGTCCGGAACACGTTTCAACGCCTCCAGGCAGTCCTCGTTATAAACTTTATTTGTTATCATTGGAAAGTTGTTTAAGCCGGCTTTCTTCTTTTTCTATCCGGAGGGTTAATGTTTTGAGCTGGTGCCCCAGCTCCGAGCGGTCGCAAGGGTGAGAGAAACGGCCCAGGTTCTTTGTGATCCGTTGCCGTTTCCCTGTCAGACTGGCAATAAGTTCAATTACTTTTTTTTTCGCGCCTCGATTTCTTCCTCTATGGCCTTCTGTGTAGTTTCCCACTTTTGGATCAATGCAAGGGCACTCGCTTTCTTCTTCTCATCATCCCCGGCCTGTTCCAGTTTCGCCTTATTCTTTGAAAGGTTGGCGCGGGCGTTATTCAGTGCCTTTTGTATGTCGATATCCGAAAGGTTCTCGACGCCTTTACGGACGGACAAACTTTTTACCTTCTCACATTTACCCAGAATCTTTCCGTTTTCCCGGTAATATTCCAGTTCGTCCCACATCTCGCGGTTAGCGATGAAGTTTTCCACAACCGCCTGCGCTTCCTGTGCTGTAGAAAGTGAACTGACATCATCCGGCGTAGCTTCCAGGCGGGCGAAAGCCTCCTTATACTTCCCGTATGCGGTGAACATGTCGGAAACAAGTATTTTCAGAATGTCGGGACAATCCGGAGAGTTCAGGAAGGTAAATTTCTCGCGGAAACGTATCATTTTGGTTACGGTTTCCGGAGCTGCCTTGTATCGTTTCTCCGCCTGATTCAGTTCCTCTTCCAGTTCTTCCACACGGTCGGCATTTTCATCCATGGAAAGAACCTTATCCCGGAAATCAGACGAAACGAGTTCTTCCACGCTGACGCCGAAAGATTCGGCAAGTTCCAGCAGCAAATCATCGCTGTATTTTACCGGCGTTTTGGACGTTTCCTCCCGGGCGGGTTCCATTTTTACCGCGGCCGGCTGTTTGGAGTTGCGCCGGATCGTCTTAAATTCACGTTCGGAAAGCCCGGCCAGCTTCCGTAGTTCCTCTAAAAGAATGGCCTTCATCGTTTCCGTTTCTCCCTGCCGGCGGAATGATTTCTTCAACATACGGTTGATACCGTATTTCTCGTACAGTTCCACGCCTTGGGTAAAGTTACGCGGACTGGACAGATAGGTAATAATTTCCTCTTTCATTGTATATTCAATTTTTGTTGTACAAAGAAAAGAAGGTAATTACCAGCAAGAAAGGACAAATAACCAAACAAAAAGGCTTCCAACACGTGGAAGCCCTTTAGACTTATTAAAGTGATAGCTTCATAATGAAGCAGACGAAGGAATATCGGGATTCCTCCAAATGTGTTACTTTACTTGATGTTTAATATGGTTTCCGATAATTTATTTTTTATATCATTCAAGGCAAACTTTAAAATTTCCAATTCGCTTTCCGTGAAAGCACAAGGTTTACCATTGACTATATTTCCATTGATACGCTGCGCCAGCCAACTACGATCCTTTTGAAAATAGTGTTGCGCAATGTAAGACAAAGAGAGAACATTGCATAAATCTCCCATTCCCGTACGAACATCAATATCCGTACGTTTTTTGCGTTCCCGTGCCTCCTGCATTGACTCACGTAATATACGTCCGGCTTCCTTCCGTTCCTCGAGCGGTATTTCTGCATTTAGCTCCTGCCATATCTTATCAAATTCCTCGCTTCCTTCTTTCGTCCGTAATAGGTAAAATTTAGAAACCAAACCCCTGATTTTATCTTCTATCTGTTTATCCATATCCTTCTTTTATAATAAAACAAAGAAATGTTGATAAGGTTGATAAAAGGGAACCTCCAACGAGGCTCCCAAACTTTCATTCTTCTTTGAGTTCTTCGGCAATCATAACGATTACACTGAATAATTCATCGTAGAATTCCGATTCTGAAAAAATCGTTCCGTCAGATAGAATTTCTTTTTCATATCGGATGAGGAATCTTAAATGATCAAGCATTTCCTCACGGTCATTTAGACCTTCAACCTTATCAAACATCTCTGTGTTGTAACACAATGCAAATATAATAACGATTTGTTTATTTTGCAATAAACAGAACGTTATTTTCAGTATAGATGCAAAATATTAACATTAGCTAACATACAAACTTTATCATATCAAACAATCATTGATTTCAGGTACAAAAAGGCTTCCAAGCAGTAGAAGCCCTTCATTTGTTTTAACAAGAATTTAAGGAACTAATAATGATATAGCCGATATCTTAGTATCCATATTCTTCCAATCGTTCGATAACAATGTAAATACAATCGTATTTTGATTATCATCCCAATAAAGCAGTAAAAAATAACCTATTGATGATTATAATCCATTATTCCCGATAAAAGCTCAATATCCTTTTTCATCATCCGTAAAGTTCTGATTCGTCCTACAATCTTTTCCGGAGAAAGGGAGGCGCTCTCTTCATCCGTCAAATCGTCGATTGTTTCCTCTATTACCCGTATATAACAGGCGGAAACCGATTCCGACTTAGTTTGCCACTGCTTTAAAATCTCGGCACTTTCATCTGTGATATGCGCGCCATTTACTTCTACATTCTTCATACTTTATGTCATTTATGCAGGGCTTTCGCCCTACCGGTTTATATTAGCATTTCTTGTAATTGTATTTATTCATGAACTTTTCAGCCCCTTTCATACTTTTATAAGTCTTACTTACTGATGCTGTTACAGCGATGTAATTATATTGACCGTTACCACATTTGTCTACCATAATTGCACCGGTTAACTCGCTATTCTCTTTTCTGTAATCAATGATTGCTTTCATAAATCTTTATTTTTTTAGTTGTTAGTACTTTATTTCTTTTTGGCACTACAAATGTAGTTATTTTACACTACGAAAACAAATATATGACACATAAATACATTACAATTAACATTATTTTGTAGCATAAACTAACTACATTTATTTATTTCACGTATTTTTGTAGAAACTAAATACAAAAATTATGAATCGGATTAAAGACATTCTAAAAGAGCAAGGAATAACAATCAATGAACTTGCCGAAAAAATGGGGTTAAATAGGGTTACGTTATCTACTCAAATAAATGGTACTGCAAATATTGCGTCTTATGAAAAGATTGCCACCGCCTTAAATGTCCCCCTCTGGCAACTATTCGCATCCAGCCAGGACATGCAGGGACCAGAAAAGAACACGATAATCTGCCCCCATTGTGGTAAACCTATCGAATTGGAAGTTAAATAAAAAAATCCCGGAGCTGTGAAAAGTTCCGGGATTCTTTTTATTTATTAAAGCCGTTTACTTACGGTTCATAACGGCTCTGTTCAATCCATTTCAAAGCCTCCGAACCGTCGTTAAACGCCCGCAACGTCAGTTGGGCACCTTCGGAAGCGGTAAACGTCTTACCGTTTTTCAGAAGGAAATTACCGCCTTTTTCTACTGTTGGCGCAACACCCGAACATCCCATAAGGGTAATTACCGATCCATGGCTTCCACCGGTAACACCGGCTATTTTAGCCTCGCCTGCGGAAAGCTGGTATTGCCCGTCTGTCTGGTAAGTTATATCCGTGGCTTTGGCCTCCACCACAGCCACCGGCTCTTCCAGGGTATCGGTACCTTGGTAAATGGCGATATCATCCCCCTTGCTGATCTGGGTGAAAGTAAGCTCGTTCGTATTCGATTCATTGGAACCGGTATAAGAAACGGATAACTTACACGGATTACAGGGTGTTCCGATCAGATCGGCAGGCTTTCCGCTACAATAGCGGAGCACAACGATACATTTCTTGGTAAGCCAGTTTGTTTTAAACTCACGGATTTCCTGCTGGTTACCGGGATGATTGAACTTAATGGAAGGAGTATAACCTTCGGCATCGGTTTCCCCGTCGCTGTTGGAACTGATTTCAGCGGTGCCGGGTGTCAGGTAAATGCCAATCGCATAACGTCCCTCCTTCATTACGATATCATCCTCAATAACCACCCCGGCCTCGTTTCTCTGCGGAAAAGAAAGAATATCGTCAACGTCGTAGATTACGAGCTGATCCTTGGGCTGAATACCATTACCCGGGTTGCCGGCCGGTCTTCTTACGCTTGCTTTTACGTATGTCATAACTTAATCATTTATAGGGTTATAAAATGGAAGGGATAAAGTATCTCTTCCAATGAAATTTAGCCTCTTGCCACTTCGTAGAATTTGCCGTCAGCGGCTTTCGTCAGTTTGATGAACTTACCTTCGGAAAGCGTGATGCCAGCAGTCAGGACAAAATTTCCACTGTTGGGAATGGAAGTAGTATTTGCAGCATTGCTTCCGTAAATAGTGTAAACAATACCGGTTTCCGCACCGGTAAAGTTGGTGATTGTCGTCGCTTTTGTATTCTTACCGGTAACAAACACCTCACCGTCAAGCAGGGAAGGTGTCGTTTCATCCGGAGCAAACTGCAACGCATCCGAAGAAGTGTTTTCACGGCCGATCTCGATAAATTTACCGTCGGTACGTTTCATCAGTTTAATCACATCCCCCTTACCCGGCTGCCAGGCAGCGGAAATAAGGTCAAATTTGCCGCTTTTATCAATCTTGACACCCTTATCCACGCTTCCGCATTTCAGGGAAATAACCGCACCTACCGGCGCGTCTGCAATATCGGTAATGGCAAATTCGGATGTATTGGCTACGGTAACAATGGAGGTATGAAGCTTGGCCGACGGGTTCTTGTCCTTGTCAGCGTCCACAAAGTAAGACGCCGGGCGGTCATACTCATTACAGAAGATCATCTGACGGTTATAGTCCATATCTTCCTTCTTGGTGTACTTGAATCCCACGGCAATAGCCCAGATACTTTCACGCCAGTTACTCCATACTTTCAGGCTCCAGTCTTCCTGCTCCAGGTTGAAAGCCGTCATTTCACCCGGCTTGTCCTCGTAGGTTTTAATGTTGCCTTCAAACGTCCAGAAGATACGGTGGTGGTTGTCAGCATTGGGAACCGGAATAATCTTCACCGCCGGATATTCCTTTACATACATGATATTAGCCTTGTAATCCTGGTTCTGTCCGTAATGCAGTTCATTGTATTTATGATACAATACAATAAAGTGCGAAGGCATATAAAGTGCCAGGTTACCGCTGTCACGAAGAACCGCCGGGATCATGGAAGTACCCTTGTATACCTTTTCACCGATGTTTGCTTCGGTAAGTTCTCCCAGCTCGAACGGTTTGATCTGGTAAACGAACTTTCCGTTATTGATATCGGTATGTCCGTTCACTTTTTTATTCAGGAACTCATACAGGCCGTCAGCTGCAGCAAGTGCTTTGCCCGGTTCGTTCAGATTCGGGTCCTTACGGATTCCGTTAATACGGCGTTGCTCGCGCTCGTTATGCAACTTCTTGGCGGTTTCGGCCAGGATGTACTCGATAAAAGACCACTTGATAGGGGTTGAACCTTCCTTGTTCAAAGTGCCAATCCATGTTTTCTCCAGGGCTTTTAAATTTTTGAAACGGTGTGCAAACATCACGTTGAACATGCGCAGGGTTTCATCGTCGAACTCGTAGGAACCTTTAGTCACCTTATCGAAATCGGATTCCTCATTACCGGCCTGTGAGAACTCGCCCAGCCAGATATTAACCAGCGTAGCCAAATCCTGATAACCGGATTCAAGCGGGAAAATACTTTCAATGGAAGGAAGTTCCATTAAAAACGACTGCAAACGCTGTTGCCAGGGAATACGGTAAAAGGCCCCGAGGTCCTCCTTCAAACGGCTGTAGTCAATCGAACTGGCTTTTGGAAGAGCGATCATTTCAAAACCGGCAGCCTCCATTAACGCAGCTTTGGCACGAAGGTTATACGGGCGGTCCAGTGAGAACATTTCACCCTGCAAGCCTCCCAGCTGCTTTTCGTCTTGGAGATTGAATTTCCCCTTACCGTCTGCCTGGGCGTTGTGCTGCTTCCCTTTGCCCGGATCATCTTCCGCAGCAGCCGAAAGTTGAGCGATAATACCGGATAGCTTCGTTATCTCGGCATCCTTCTTGGCAATCAGCGAGGTATTGTTCCGGTTTTCGTCACGCTGTTGCGTCTGCAAGGCTTCAAGCTGTTCCTGTGCCTGTGCCAGACGGGCCGCAGTATCACCCAACAAACCGCGAAGGAAAGCGGTAGTGGTAGGTTCTTCGTTTCCCTCTCCCTCATTCCCGGTTCCGGCTTCGTCCTGGAAGTCGTTCTCGAGGGATGCTTTAAAGTCCGTGAGGAACTTATCAGAAAAACCGTAATTTTTCAGTTTTGTCATTTCCTCGGCCGTGATAGAGTTCTTATCCTCTACCTTGCTCCATTCCGACAGGCCCAACACGCCCAGAATGACAGCGGATAAACTCTTAAAATCCAATTTCATATATACAAAATTTTAAAGTTAATACTATATGTTATACATCTCATTTACTTTTCTGACGGTAGCCTGTGCCAGCACCCACTTTACAGCGTCTTCCAGCGTACCGAACTGATCGATATAACCGTTTGCCACGGCTACGTCCCCGGTGAATATCTGTCCCCGGAAAAGGGGAAGTTCCGGATCGTAGGCAATACCCAGATTCCGACTGATCGCATCGCAGAAAATACGGTGCATGACCGCCAGACGTTGCTTTATAGGTTCTTCGTTGTTGTCATCTTCAATCGCGCGGGTTTCATAGTTTTTCAGATCGGCACTATCCGGATAGATTTCCCGGTAATCAATGCCCTGTTTCTTGAAATAGTTCTTAAAGGATTGGTAAGTAAGCATGATACCGACGGAACCGACTTCACACATAGGGGAAGCGATAAAGGTTCTGCCGGCGGCGGTTCCCAGCCAGAAATGGGCACTACCCATGGTACCGGCCACGTAGGTAGCTATAGGTTTGGAAGATTCGGCGATCATTTTAGCTGCCAGGTCCACATGCGCAACCATGCCGCCCGGACCGTTGATCCACAGGACCGCGCCGCAAATCTTAGGATTATCGGAAATATCACGGAGCTGCTTTTCCAGGCGGTAAGTCTCCCAGGAATACAAGGTACCTTCCAGGATTATGACGGCCACGCTGTCAACAGGCAGGGTGTCGTCGTCCAATTCCCACCGGTCAGCAAGGTAAGGCGTAGTGGCGTAGGCGGTTATTTTATTATTGTCGAGCCGTTTTTCGATCGCATCCAGGTTGCCGGCTGCAACACACGGCACAAGTAAAGAAAGCAACCGGTAATAATCATTATCAGCGATTGCCCAAGGGGCTGTAAAAATCTCCTGTATTTTGTCCACGTTCTCTTTTTTTACGACAAAGAAAACACCTATATGAAAGGCGAAGAAGGACTGAAAGAGAGCCTAAAGGAACGCATCAACGTCCGGACCAGTACCGGACAGGGTGCAGTCATAAAGGCCACTGCCGATCTCAAAAGAAAAGGCAAGCGGATAATCGGGGGAGCCGGAAACACGGGTATTACCGGTTTCGTCAGTATAGAGAGCGACAAAGGGTATCGCTTGCAGATTTGCCAGGTAAAGCGTCTTACTTTGCGACACGCCGGCAAGTTTGAAGGTATGTTTTTTAGTATAGACGTCTTCGTTTCTGGTGTCACCCGGCTTTAAAGTTCCCGGTACGATCATAAGAATATCAGGTTTGCCGATAGAGCGGAGAACAGCTTTCGAACGCACCACGCCGAAATGAATAATGTTGTAAACGGGAACCAGTTGCAGACTATGCGCAGCGGATATTAACTTTTTTGACATAATTACAGATATAAAGTATTGATAATCAAATATTCAGCATTTTTCAGACGTTTTTCAGCCAAAAACCGGACAAAAAAGGACAAACAGATACAATTGGTAGGTAAAAAATAACTTGCTTTTTTACACTTTTTTTCGGTTATAGGCCCTTTTTTTCTTGCGCCTGAAACTGTCCCGCCACCGCTGGTAGTTTTTCAGCAACCCGTCTTCCTGAATGGAAGAGATATCATACTTTTTCAGGAAGGTGAAAACGGTTTCTTTAAACTCGATTCCGCGCAGGTGCTTGTTTTCGTCCATGAGTTCGTGCAGCTCGGCCCACATCAGGGCACGCAGACGCTTTTCAAGAATGGCGGTACCGCGTACGGAAATGTAATTGAACTGTTCCGGAGACTTGCCGCCGGCAAAATTGGCCTCCCGGCGGTCAGGCAGCATAAACTCCAGGTTGCCACGGTCAGCCGGACAATTTACCGGCCGTTTCTCCATGAGATCGTAAACGGTCACATAGATATCGGACGAGGAAGGAAAACGGACGGTACCGACCGTTTCGTCGTAATATTTGCCCCGGACGTATTCGGCCAGGTAGGATTCAATCTGTATTCGGGTGGTAATCATAGCAATAACATTCCTTTTTAAAGGCAAAGATATTCCTTTATGGACTGTTGTTCTGCCATTTACGGGAAAATGTAGGCTTTCGACCGCCATTTTGATAAATATACTCCGGGAGAATAATTATAATACACTTTTTTCCTGCTGCCACACGCCCGGCATTTTCTCCGCCGGGCTGTGCTGATATAATCCGGTACTAAATTTTTGTAATTTCGTAACCGGGCAACCGGAAAAGATAAATTACTGTATCTTAGCAACTTAGCAACGTTACTAATTTCCGTTACAAAAAAATGGCCGGAAAACAGTTTGTAACCGGGCTTACCGGTAGAAGATAAAAAGGCCGGTGTTACAAACCGGAAAAGTTTGTAACTGTTTTGTAACTGCAACTTCGTAACCTCTATTTCCTATTTATTCATTTGATTTTCAGACTTTTTTCTTTCAAACAAACAAAGGTTACAAGGTTACTAAAATTTTGTATGAAATAGAGGTGGGGTATGGGGAGGGAAGCCGGGCAGGACGCATCTGTTTCCATACGAAAAGAGGGGCCGACACTTTCGTATCTGGTCCCTCTTTTCGTATTTTATACCGGCTACGGTCCGCCTTATACGCGATGTTTGCACCTGCTTAAAATCCATTTCTTAACATCCGGGTCCACATGGCGGTGCACGACGGCCGTATAGTCTTCGTTAAATTCATACTCCAGGGAATTGTCACCTTCCAGGATAAAAACACAGGCCGTTTTGATGATCCATTCAAGCTGCTCGCCAGAATAGCGTTCCAGCATCAGGACGGTACCTGGTTTCATACGTTCCAGATAGCGGTAAACCTGTTCGGCGAAAGTCCGGAACCTCTCGCCGCTGTTCCAGAGCGCGGTAAACTCGGACATGCTGTTTAATTTCAAATGCGCGTTATTCATTCATCCGGTCGTTCATCAGGTACAAACATGAGTGTCGGATCGGCCGGTTCCGTTCCACCACCGGCAGCCGTTTCCGCCGTGCCGCATGAACGCAGATAGATCATGTCGGCGGCCTTGCCGTCGTTATCCTTGCGTACGATACGTCCCTGGGAGTTACAAAGGTCCTTCGGGTTGAGTTCGTCAATGTAAGGGCAAAGGGCCACAAAGCCTTTGAGGGCCTTTGTAAAACGCTGCATCGTGATTTTATTCACACCGGAAAAGCTTTTGTAATCGGCGAAGGCCTTTTCACGGACGATAAAGCTGTCCAGGTGATCGCTGTCCGGAGAGAAATAAGAGTTCGCCCAGTCCTCAAAGTTATTACCCATATCGGCCTTGTATTTACGCCTGATAATGTTTTCCATGGGCGGAAGCAATTTTATAGATTCCTCGCAAAGGGAAAGGTAAAAACGGCAGCACTGCAAGAAGAAATTTATATCGGCGTTCCACTCGTTCTCGGAATACGTCTTGGAAAACAAATCCTTACCGAAATCGTCCCGGATAGAACGCGTTTCCCGGTAGTCGTTATCTTCCGTACGCTGGTGGTAGTAGTCGGAGAATACCAGGTACAGCAAACGGGCTTCCGTAGACGGGTCAAAATCAATAGGAACATAATTAGTTGTAAATCCCAGCTTGGCCGATTCCTCGAAAGGTATAGTAAACGACTGGTTGTTCTTCGGGTTCACGGTCATATCTGACGTGATGATATCGTAAAACAGGCCCGTATTAAGATACCGGTCGCAATCATCCACCAGGATAAAGTCGGTATGCTGGTTTACCTGGTCGAACACATGCGGGTTATCCATTAACTTGGGATTACGGCCGGAAAGCTTGACAGTCTTCATAAAGTAGGAAAGGGCTTTGAACATGAATGATTTGCCCGAACGCCCGTTACATTCACCGTCTTCACCGATCTTGTTATCCATGGCCTGTGGTGCCCAGGCACGCGAAGGGGATTTATAACGGTGCAACATATAACCGATAGTAAAGATCTTGTTGATAAGGTTCCTTTTCTGCTCGGCCACTTCTTCCGCCGTGAGACCTTCCCCCTCGATATCGAATTTATGTTTTTCCCGGTAGGATTCCGCTTCCCCCACGCTCTTTTCGTCGAAATTATATTCCAGTTCCTTACGCCAGTAAACGCGGCTCGAATTGATTACATAGCCGAAAAAGTTAGAAGGGACGGCATTTATCCGGATATCAAAAACATCGTTGCCCTCTATGTCTTTTTTACGGGAAATAGTAAACATGTCGTCCATAAGACGGACTTTGTGTTTCAGTACGTTTTCTTCCCAAACGTAGTGGGACAATGTGCTGCCGTTGGCCGGATGCTCTTTTATACCGGTACCGCTTACTTCCATGCTGCAACCGGGAAAGAAGAACATCTGCGTATTATGGGTATAATTGGTAAAGTCCAGTTCTATTTCCTGCAAATTGTCCAGGGCCGTATCTGACAGCTTGGGACTGTTCAAAATTAAGTTTCTGATATCGCGGGATAAAAAACTGTCCTGGGCCCAACTGCGGATAAACTTCCGGATATCCTTTGCCTTGATCAGTTTTACGATATTGCCGGTAATACGGATGTATTTCGTTGAACTGGAATTTTCATCATGAAGCGAATAGAAACCGTTAAGACGCAAAAAGTAGTGAAGGCAGTCCGCATCTATGTTGTGATCCCATTGTCGGGATTTCTCGTTAAACTTAGAATACCAGAATTTGGCCGGCATGGCAAGCGTCATAAGGTTACGGAAATCCTCGTTCTTGCTTCTTAATTCCATGAAATCCCGGAAGTCCTTACGGGGTTTGCCCCGCTGGTCCCGGTAAGTGGTAAGCCAGGCCGGTAGCCAGATCGTGTGGATATCAATGAAACGCAGTGCAAGTTCCGTACCCTTCACCCTGCCCGTCGTGTCGATATCGGGTATGTTATACAGGATTTCAACGTATTTCATGATCTCCTTGTAGTCCTGTTCGGAAAGTTTATACGTTTCCGAATTAAACCAGATCGGGGAAAAGCCCAGCGACTTGACACACAGGGCGTCGCGCTCTCCGGAACATATAAACGCCTCCTGCAGCTTCTGCTCCTTATAAGGCTTTTCTGCATTGGCCGGATTCTTTTTAAATGCGGCTTCTTCCCTGGAATTAAATTCCCGGTATAAGGCCTTCAGTTCGGAAAGACCGTTTATATAGTCCCTCGGCTTGACACCTTCCGGGGTGTAGGAAAAACGCCACTGTTTGTCCGGATTCAGAGGCTCGTATATTTTATAGAACTTCACTTCGGGCGTGTCGCCTTCGGCCGGTTTTACCAGACATTCGCGCATAAAGATAGGGTATGTCGCAGTCGCGTATTTATAGGTTACCTCGCGATTCTTTACATACCCTATATATTTGGCCGAATACCAGTGCAGGGCCTCGGCGTTCTCCTGGGTGACACGGGGGCCGAGTATGCGTAACTGATCCGGGGCGAGATGATCGGCAAGCTCGAAAATTTTAGTACCGTCTTTCTGATCTTGGGAGGCCGGAACCTTACGGATGTCCGGCTTGTTTACGTTACGGTTGAGTTCGTCGGTTACGTTGTACATGGATGCAAGTTTAAGAATAGCCTCGTTAAACCGGAGGCCTTCCTCATACATGCAGATATCGACGGGGCTTTGAGCCGTTCCGGTATCGCCGAAATCCGTTACCTTATAAACCTGCTGGGAACCTTCCTTTCCGAACAATTTGATACAGGCCGACGCATCGTCCTCTGACGGCCGGCGTTTGAAATGGCGGTTGGTTCCGACACAATCCCGGGCTTGCGGATAATAATGTAGAATTATATCCAGCCCGTTGTTGGTTACTTTGTAGATGTCTTCTGCCTTTATCATCGTTATAAAGTTACATAGTTACTTATTCTTCGTTGTTTTTCTCCTGTTTTGTTTTCAAGTCTCCCCAAGGTTGATACAGGAAAACGAATAATAACAGCCAAAGAAAAGCGATTTTACCCGTATAATAAATGACAAAGGCAATCAGTCCCATAAAGGCAACCACGATAATAGCGTGGGCGATGTATTTTAAATTTTTATCTTTCATTGTTCAAACATGTTATACTGAATTGAAAAACCGAATTTGATTAATCTCTTTTCCTGGAGAAGAGAGCGTTTGTCATGTGAAGGCATAATGGCCACCAGGTTCTTTGTATCAAACCGGTAACCTTTCTTCCGCATCTGATAACGTAGGATTCTTAAGACGTCTGTCTTCGTTCATGGCATTTCGCTAAAATTGTCTTAGTTTACAGAAGACACGGCACACTATCGCAAAGGATAGCGTTTAAATCCTCCTGTATGGTTTCCTGTTGCTTCTTGTTCAAGTGTACCAGAAAATAACCTTTTCCGCCGGAAAGATTCTTTATCTCCGCCAGATTATACTTCCTGTCTACCGCATCCACGAACGCAGGGGATTCCATGGGGCGGAAGCTACTGAATATTTTATAGGTTCCACTACTGCCTTCTATTCGTAGCGTGGTTAATTCATCGGGGGTGGTAATTGTTGATTTCATCCTTATATTGTTATACATTAAATTTTTCTTCTATATCTTGATAATCTATACAACTTATAGGAATACATAAATCAGGTTCTTCTAATTTGATGTCAGGTCCATAACATTCTATCTTTTTAGCACAATTAATACAGAGATATTCTTCATCTGCCATAATGTTCCTTTCTATCTTTATTTGTGCCGGAGGATAGTATCGAACTACCAATAACACCCGCTTTCGCCCTTCGGGGTTATCTCCACACTCCGGCGGTTATTATATGGAGCGGAAAAAGCCGCCCGGTTATTTATTATCAGCTTCTAAATCAATCATCCATTTCATCGGAAACAAAAGGTAAATCCAACTGGCAATTATTAGCCCGCCAGTCATCGATCGTTATTTTCATTACCTGGTTTAATTCCGTCTTAGCTTCGTTCATCAACTTTTGGGCGTCTTTAAAAAGACGCTGGCACTCCTGGTACTCCGTCACTTTCTGCTTGATAACGGTTTGTTTTTGTTTCAGGAAGGTTTGCGGCTCCGTGAAATGTGCAAACAAAGCCTTGTAACATGCAAGTTTATATTCCAGAACCGACGCTTTTACGCTTTCATTTACTCTTGAAATATCAATGGAAAACAGCCAGCCGAAAAACATAACAGTAAGGGATAGCATACATTTCACGATCTTTTCCGTCGGCGGCAACCGCCTTTATCATACAGGCGGTTGGACCGAGTATTTCATCCCGTTCTATCCGTTGCCTTTGTCCTTCCGGATCAATCCCAAATGCTTCACAAATGGGTCTGATTGCCACAAATGGTTCGTCACCCGTAGATAAGATATCTACATTGTTCACTCTCGCAATAATCTTTGTATTCATAACATTTAAGTCTTAAAAGGTTATTTAGTCCACATGGAAGATTTTCATGCCCGTTACTTCCTCGATCTTATCCTTGGCAAGTTCGGGAATACGACAACGACTACCCCGCCAATTACGAATGGTATGTAATGGCACTTTACATGCTTCTGCCAACTTAAGGGACATTTCAGAAGATTCTTTTACCGGCAAATTCAAAAGGTACATTCTTAGTTTCTCGCCGTCATCATTCCTTTTTAATTTTTTTTTCGTCATACCTTTGTGATAAATATACTCATTATTGTTAACTTTACATAGCAAAGGTATAATTATTTTTACCATAGGTGAATAAAATTCACGTTAATAAAAGTTATAACAAAAGTGTAATATGGCTAATTTCTTGTTAATAAGAGAGTTATGTGAATTAAAGAAAATCACTATACGAGAACTTGCTTCACGTATAGGAAAAGAAGATAGTAGCATACAGGCTATTGTTAGAAATGGATCAACGAATACAAAAACCATTGAAGCAATAGCAAAGGTTTTAGAGGTTCCTGTAGGTGTATTCTTTGATGATATTCCCATAAATGGAATAAAATCAAATGAACTTGATAAGGATGCAAAAATAGCTGATTTAGAAAGGATAATTGAAGAGAAGGAACGTCTAATACAAGTCTTATTAAGTAAGAAATAACCTGTAATAGATAAGAAATGTAGGCATATTGTAGGCTATATAATTATACAAATAATTAATAATCAGGCGATTAAAGAACGTTACTTGAATCACAAATAAAATCCGATAACTTGAAAAGAGTTATCGGATTTATTTTTTAATTACTTTCGCTTTTATAGACAACTTCCTTTTGCAGCGCAGAAGATAAACGATTGAACATGTAGGTCAGAATAAGAGAAGTTCTTTAAAACTTCTCTTTACGCTCAAACTTCCCTTCCTCGGTATAATATTTCCAAGTACCCTTAGGTTGGTTATGCGAATATTTACCACGAAGTCTTAATTTTCCATTTTCGTAATATTCACGATAACGTCCGTGACGTTTTCCCTCTTTTACTTCCGCTTCACTCTTTAGTGCTCCTTCCGGATAAAATTCACGTAGAACATTTCCTTCAAACTTTTCGACATAGAAACGTTTCAATTCACTTAACTGTTCTTTCTCGGTCACAACATCTTCATTCATTTCTTCATCTTCCTCATCGGTAGCAACCTCAACAAGTTCTTCCGGTTCGTATGGACTATAATCCATAACATATTGTAAAGAAGCAGACTGGCTATCTCCTATCACTTGCATAGTCCAATAAGGGAAAGAATACAAAACATCCTTATTTGACTGTATCTCATTCCATGTGGCAGGATTCATCATTAGCTTCAACTGGGAATAGAACTTACGTACATCCGTATATAAGAAAATCGTAGAACTGGATTTCAGATATGAAAAAGCATCTTTAAATCCCGGATTGTCTTTCAACAAGTTCTTTTGTTCATAATCCTCTACGAATGAGAGTAAAGATGCAGCTTTATTACTAAAAACAACATAATCATCCACATAAGTATAATAGGGTTTCTCGAACTTATCAAATAGTTTTCCGAAAAACAGTCGGAAGAACCCTTTCATCTCGACATAATTAATTTCAAAGTCCTTATAATTAACAGTTTTAATTTTAACCGGAGTACGACGTTTGACCTTCTTTTCTATAAGTTCCATGTTCTCACGTGCATCCTTTATACTTTTTGCTCTGATAGCCAAAACCAGTTCGGGTTCACGCCCAAGTAACCCCGGTTCAGATTGTGTAATAGCAAACTCTCCAGACATCCAGCTCAAAAAGTTTTCTTCCAAAGAGATACCGAACAGTCCTTCAATCTTTTTTCGGGAATTTTGATACGAATCATACAACTGTTTATCATGAACAGAGAGGGCATTTTCTAATTCCTTCACAAAAGTCATCGGATTATTAAAACCAATATTCGTATAAAGGGCCGTTCGTCCGGACAAGATTTCATGCGCTTTCATTTTATGCTTTCCGGAATTCAGCAAGGCAGTGATATAAGGATCTACTGAATCTTTCTTCAACGTATAACCTTTCACCTCCATTTTATCCTTACCCATATTCAAGTAAAGACCGGCAAAATTCATAGAATTACTGAACATATCAATATATTCATTCCTTGTTCCCAGGTAGATAGACATAAACTGTGGGATACGCTCATAGTTGATAAAAACCCTGACGAGTCCCTTACCGGAAACTAGTTTCTCGGTTTCAATAAAAGCTTGATCAAGTCCGATTTTAGGTTTGTTACGTGAATCAATAGCCGATTCGATAAGCCCGGAAGTATAAGAACCTACCAGATGATTATCCACAAAAGCAATATAAAAGATATCACGCGTATCCGGATCACGCATCTCAAGAATGTTAATGCCACTATGCATCCGGTTAGTAACAGTGAAGCTGCTCATTACAAGAACCGTCTCAAGCTGATCTTTCACCAAGTCCATTTTAGAAGCTTTCTGCATATCCAGAATGAGCAGAAAATCCCAATCAGTCGCGCGGGTTTTATGAAGTGAAATAAGCATATCCCGTTTGCCGACAAGTGACAACAGCACCTTGTTACTTTTCACAACTGAATCAAGTTTTTCCACACTCTTCGTAACTTCCTCAAAAGACTTCGCTTTTTTCAGACATTGCCATGTTTCGCTTCCGCTAAATTTCTCCCAATCTTCAATCGGAGCTGATGATTGAATAATAAATGCCGCATTTTCCGGAACCAGATAAATCTGCTGAATATTACGATCGGGTGAGATAAACAGATAAATCACGGAGTATACTACATATACCGCCAAAGCCAACCCTATCACCACCAAGGTACGTTTTACGATTTGCTTACTACTCTTTTTTGTCGTGGGCTCGGCATATTGCTCTTGTTCCCTGTTGTTTAATTCATTCATGGTTGATTTATTAATATAAATTATAGTCCCATTGGTATCCTCAGTAAATACCAAATAATAAAGAATAGCGTCCATGCAGCTAAAATACCTACAGAGTAGCGCCAAGTGTATTTGAGTAATGTCCCATAAGTAACTTGTTTATCATATTGCCTCATATATGTCAATACCAGAGGCATATAAAACATAAAAGGCGTAATAGCATTTGTCGAGCTGTCACCAATACGGAAAGCGCACTGTGCGATATCCGGAGAGATTCCCATTTGTGCAAACATCGGGATAAAGATAAAAGACATAAATGCCCACTTGGAAGTAGCAGATACCATAATCAGATTGATAAACGCTGTAAACAGGATAAAGAGAACAAGTGCAGATAACGGAGCCGGCTCGAAAGAAGAAAGCAGATCAGCTCCCATAATAGCAAGACACTTATCCAAATGAGAATACTCGAAGCAGGCGAACATTTGAGCGGCAAAAAAAGCAATAACAAAGTAAACACCCAAAAGTTTCATCGGTTGGGTAAGCCCTTCAATCACATCATTGTCGGAACGATAACGACCGGAACTGAACCCGTAAGCCATTCCCGTGATGCCCGCCCCTAAGGAAAGAAGAAAAAGAATTCCGGCAATAAAAGGCGAATGCATCAAACCACCGTTCACGCCACGTAATATCCCATGAGAAGAAAACGTAAGCCATAAGATAAGAGCTACATAAATTCCTGCTACAATAATCGAAATCATTATCGCCCGCCGTTCTTTACGGGACAAGGGCCGATAAGCTTCCACTTTCACGCTTCCTTCATATTTTCCTAAAGCGGGAAGAAGCCATTTCTGAGTCAGCCAGTAAACAATAGCAGTAATTACTACGGTAGAAGCACTCATGAAAAAATAATTGCAAAGTGGTTCGGTATTTCCCTGATATCCTGTCTGAGCTAGTGCAGCTTCCTGAGTGGTATGAGCCAGCAACGGATCCATTGTGCTTAATACAATATTTGCACTATATCCGCATGCCACTGAAACATAAGCCGTAATAATTCCTGCAAGCGGATGAAGTCCTACCCATTGGAACAGCATGGCGGCAATAGGCAATAAGATAATATATCCGCCATCGCCAATAACGTTGGACAACAAGCCAAGAACGATTACCCACAAGATAACCTTCCTTTTCTCCTTCCGGTTCCCCACTCCCAAACGGATGCATGCACCAATAAATCCTGAATGCTGGGCAACCCCCAGTCCGAACATAGCAATAATCACCATACCCAACGGTGCAAATCCGGTAAAGTTCTTGATAGCATTCCGCAACCACCAGCGAATTCCTTCCGGACTCAATAAGCTCTGTACGCGAATCTCCTCACCGGTTTGTGGCAGCGTCACCTTCAATCCATAAATATCACATATCCATGAAAGAAAGACCACTGCTATTGTCAGCAGAAGGAACATCGTAGCGGGGTGAGGCATACGCCATTTATTCTTCATCTGTCTTAAGATTTATTCTTCGTCAGCCTCCAGATTATCCAAGTCAATAATACGTAATTCTAATGCACGCACTGCTAGACGGGTAGCATTTACTCCCACCCGTTCCCCATTAGGGAAAAGGCGTCCTATAAGATCATTCTGTCGTTTTTCCAATGACTTCACTCCGAAAGGCATTCCCTTCAGACTGGCAATCATTTCTTTCGTATATCCTAAAGCCAGATGACGTAAGAAACGCTCATCATACTCATCAATATCATAACTAATCACCGCCTCCTGACGCTTGGCATCGTTAGCTACCGATTTTTTGAAACGATCTACAATCTTTTCCAAAATCGGATAGTTGAAAACTAACTTCTTTCCGTCCATTACAGCCTGCACATCTGTTTTGGTGAGCAGTTCCCCTGTTTTCAGGATAATTCCGTCAGCACCGGCATTGAGCACATCCACCCATAACTTTTCATTCAGAATTTCACCCGTAAATATCAAAACCCGAACTCCTTTGTAACGTTTGAATATATTCCGGCATATATCAACACCGATAGTGGTTGAACCTCCCAATCCTAAATCCAGCAACACCAAATCGGGAAGTTGTGCCTCCATTAACGGCCAGAACTCATTTTCCGTCATAGCTGTACCAATAACCTCTGCATTGGGTATCTCATGGCGAAAAATCTCCTCTGTACCTTTCAACTCCAGTTTTACATCTTCTACAATAATAACTTTAAATTTCTGTTCTTCCATTTCCTTATCTAATAACTTTATATGTGTTCTTTTTCATTATCTGCGTGGAATAGTAAAATAAACCGTAAACCCTCCGCCTTCGGCCGGTTCGGCATTAATACGGCATCCTCTACGCCCTGCAAATTCATCATGATCGCGGATTATCTGCTTACATACGAGATATTCCGTCCCCCTCAATTCTCCCTTTTCTCCGGACGTCATACGTGCCAGATTCGGATAAAATAGTTGATTCAACTCCAACACGCTCTTTTCACGTCTTGTATCCGTGAAAAGAAAACGTATATACTCATCATCCTTACGAGCCTGCAAACGCAATACTCCGTCTTCGTGAACCGTCAATGCTTCATCAATCAGGTTCTCCAATAAGAAACGCAACTGGTTTACATCTCCTATTACTCTTGCATCTATCGGAGCCATCTCCAACTCTATCTTATCCATACGGTTCTTTACAGACTTTTTGAAATATTTTCCGGCAGTTTCGAAAAGCTCTTGAACCGGAATCGTGGTCCGCCGGAAAGTAACCTCTTCCAACTGGCGGGAAGCACATGAACTCAAAATAGTAAAGATCCCCTTATAATATTCAATCAACTCCGTCATAGTCTCCACTGCCTCCTTTTCTTCTTTCTCCGAAAGGTTCTGCGCATTCAGCCGACCTATAATTTGTTTAATCTTATTCGGATAATAAATCGTTTCATGCTTGATAGTCGAAAGACAATTATCAAGTACCATATTCTGTACATGTAACATACTGTCCTCCCAAGACGCCCGTTGCGTTTCCTCATGCGCCGACTCAATATCACGATATTTCGTTGCCAGTTTCACCACAGCGTTAAATACGACAATAGCTACATAACGTGCCACCAGTTCGAAAAGCAAACGGTCAGTTTCCTGTTCCGTCCCTTCTCTTCGTTCCAAATAAAGCACACCGACACATTGGTGTTCACCTCCCGCTTCTACCATGAGAGGTATTGCCTGACGATGTTGCTCGGAAATATATTCTCTTGAATCAAAACATAGCTGCACCATTTCCGGCATTTCCTGTCCGGGACTCGAAGCATATTCCAACAGATGTGTCGTTTCATTATAAACGGCAATCCCCATCCGGTCAATCGTCAACAACTCATTTACCGAGCCGAATGCTTCATCTACGATACGTTGCGGAATCTCTTTGAGCGTACTTTCTTCCCTTTGGAGCGCTTCTGCATTTTCCTGCTCCTGCGGTCGAATCAGGGAAGCAGCAAATACTTTCTGATTAATTTCAAGTACCTGTTCCAAACTCAAACGATTTTGTATCCGCTTCCTCAAATACAAAAGATAATATCCTACCAAAGAAACAATCAACAAAACGAAACAAAGGATAATTCCCACTGTCTTATTAATATTCGAACGTTCCAGTTGCCGACAATATCCTTCCAATGTCTGATCTTCTCCCTGCAACTTATACAAATCTGTAAACGCCGAATTATTATAACTATACGCATCCAATTGTTTCAATGCCAGAAAAGCAACCGCCGCCTCATTTCTTATATCCAATATCACATGGTAATCCGAATCAAAAAGTTCGTTCCACCACAGAATCTCAGCAGGTATACCTTCACCGACGAGCTTCATATACCGATGCGTAGCATCCGGGCGCGCATATTTCTGATAATGCTCATTCAGCAACAATATGGCAGAATCAGCATATTGCAAAGCAATCTCATACTGCTCATCCACATTAGCGAAATAAGCAGCATTGGCATAATCTGATGCAGCATCCAACAAATCTTCATAAGCAGAATCCGTAATAACCACAATCGAATCGGTATCCTGTAACATCGGAGGAATCGGATCATACAGACAAGACCCCATACCAAACGGAAGTAAGAGGCAAAGTAGCACTCCAATTACTTTACGCACTCCTGAAGGCAAACGGAAATAAAAGCGACTCCCTTTTCCAAGTTCGCTTTCCACGTTGAATACACATACTCGGAACAGTTCATTCGTTTTCTTATATTTCTCGATGATTCCCTTACAATTCATCAATCCGAAGCCACTACCCTTATTTTCCTTCAATTCATCTGCATCCGTGGCATTCTTCATACCGATAACACGTGAATCATACACTTTCTCACCAATAATCTGTGCCACATCTTCGGCTGAGATTCCCCTTCCATTATCTTCTACAGAAATCTCCACATAAGAATCCGTAGTACGTGCATACACCTTGATTACACCTCCCTCAGGAGTATATTTGCGGGCATTCTCGGCCAACGTATTTATCATAAATAGGGTCAGTGCACGGTCCGCCTTCACCATAGCATGGGTCGGTTCAATTTCTAACGTCTGTTCTTTCATCTCAAAGGCACGACGTCCCTTTCCCAATAAATCGAACAACTCATTAAGACCGAATGTTTCAATATTCAGGCTAAGAGTTCCCTGCTTCATCTTGATCCAAAGAGCAAGAATGTCATTATACTCATTGATAGTAGTCACCAGTTCGTCAATATACTGATACTTCTCTTTCTTAATCTTCTCATCGTCAATATAACCTTTCTCTGTCAACTTATGTACCTCGTTCAAAATCCGGTCAATATATGGATTGATGCCATTTACAATCGCCAGACAAGCCTTCTTTATCAGATTCTGGCGTTTATTCCCGGCAATATGCTGCTCGTACACATACCGTTGTTTTTCCAATTGAATCCGTTCGTCGCTCAATGCCTCTACCATTTGTTCATTATCGGCAGCCCAAATAATATATGGCTCAAGCACATGCACCAGCGCTTTCTCGTCTTTGCTTAATCGGTGCACAGGAACAAGTGCCGCTTTCCCCTCTTCGGGTATTTCCAATGTCATCCGTCCTTTGCCGAATAATTGGTCAATTCCTTGCTGAATTAAAGGAACATTCATCGGAATAGAAGAAGTTATATCCCTACATAACGATAAAATCTGTTGTAGTCGTTCCACATCCACCTGATTTCGCGTTTTGGAACTCTTATTGAAGAACCACCAGAGAATAACTACCAGCACCAACCCAACAATGACCACAGATAGTACGAGAGTCATTTGCCGCGAACCTGCTTCCAATGAAATATAGCGGCTCTCCAATTCCTTATCCTGCCGTGTAAAGTTCAGAATATCCAGATAAATATTCCGGTTATAGTCCGATGCGTGCTTCATTCCCAATCCTGCATACGAAACGCTCAACTGCTCGCGAATCCTTGAAATCCATTCGGGAACAGTTTTAACCTTCTCTTCCGTAATCCACGGTACTCCGGTGTAGGTCGTATCCCCTTCGGCATAAGGCCACAATTTGTCCAGTGTATCTGCCTTATAATGATAATAAAGCAGATGATGTTGATTCACACAATCCAGTGCTTTTGTCAATGTATTGAGTGCTTCCGAATAACGACCATGCGCATTCAGATACTTACCGATAGACACATACGCCCCGGCAATCTGATATAAATCATCATATTCCTGAAATTTCTCAAGTGCCAACTGTGCCATACGCAAAGGCATAAGTGAATCCACCGGAAAATCGAATTGGTCGAGTGCATGCGTCCTCCTTACCCGATAAAACTCGAAATTGGCAGGAGAAACCATCAGATTAGCCAACCCTTGCAAACCATTCCCTTCAAAATAAGGGTTCTTACTTTGAACGGCTGTCCGCCATGTATAGTAAAGCTGGTCGAACTCACGAAGCTTTCTTTCTTCCGGATTATTTGCTTCCACCAATGAAGCCGAGCCCTTGATATAATGATAATAAAGCAACTGATTGGTATCTGTCAATGCTTCATCCTCCGGAATCTGGTTGAGGGCGTCAATCGCTTCCTGCCGCTGCTGAAGATAATAGTAGTAGATAGACGAAACGATAAAAAACTCGGTAAACGCATAGTCCAGCCGAAGTGTTTCGTGCCGGTCGGCAAAGAGGTCACTTTCTTCGCGGATACGTTTCATGCGGCGAAGCGCACTGTTCCGGTAATCATAATATTCTTTGTTCATTGCCGTCCGTTGGCAGATTTTCATCAGCCCGATATCAGCAATCAGGAGTTCGAGTTCATTCTTTGTCAGCTTATAGACTTCCTTATGTAATGCTTCCGCACGGTCAAAGTCCATATTCATATACGCACAAAAACCAAGATTATTAGAAGCTTCGGCTTTTCCCGATTTGTAAAAATTTACCTGTCGATAGGCCGCATCAGCATATTTGTAGGAAGAATCAAGACTTCGGTAACGATAAGCATACGCCTTCCCGTTCAGCGAATCAATCAACCGTACCTCTTTTGTCGGCACCATATCCGTACACGAAAAAAAAGAGGCAAACAACACTATACCTATTATATATAGAGGAAAGCGTGAACTCATTTTAGTGATTTTCTGTTTTCAGAAAGCAAATCTACAAATATTTCCGATAAGATTGGAGAGAAAAATATTTTTTATACAATAAGTCCTTCTAAATAATAAGAGAAATTCCTACCTTTGCAGGCAAATTAACAAATAGGTAACATCTATTACAAAATGAGCGAAAAAGCACCCTTTATGGTATTCTCGGGAACGAACTCGAGATATCTTGCAGAAAAAATCTGCGCAAGCCTGGATTGTCCTCTGGGAAATATGAACATTACCCATTTTGCCGATGGTGAATTTGCGGTTTCATATGAGGAATCAATTCGTGGCGCACATGTATTCCTGGTTCAATCCACATTCCCAAACTCAGACAACTTAATGGAACTTCTCCTGATGATTGACGCTGCCAAACGTGCATCTGCAAAGAGCGTTGTAGCAGTTGTCCCTTACTTTGGTTGGGCACGTCAGGATAGAAAAGACAAACCTCGTGTATCTATCGGAGCTAAGTTGGTAGCCGATCTACTGTCAGTAGCAGGTATCGACCGACTAATTACAATGGATTTGCACGCAGATCAAATTCAGGGATTCTTCAATATCCCGGTAGACCATCTGTATGCATCAGCCGTATTCCTCCCCTACATCCAGTCGTTGAAACTGGAAGAACTGGTGATTGCTACACCGGATGTTGGAGGTTCAAAACGTGCTAGTACTTTCTCCAAATACCTCGGTGTGCCATTGGTACTCTGTAACAAATCACGTGAAAAAGCAAATGAAGTAGCTTCTATGCAAATCATTGGTGACGTGAAAAACAAAAATGTTGTTTTGATCGATGATATCGTTGACACAGCAGGAACGATCACTAAAGCAGCCAACATTATGTTGGAAGCCGGTGCCAAGTCCGTACGTGCTATTGCCAGCCACTGTGTAATGTCCGACCCTGCTTCATTCCGTGTACAAGAGTCCGGCTTGACAGAAATGGTATTTACTGACAGTATCCCTTACGCAAAGAAATGTGCGAAAGTAAAACAGTTGAGTATTGCCGATATGTTTGCTGAAACTATCAAACGAGTAATGAATAACGAATCTATCAGTTCACAATATATTATTTAATAAAAGAGTCGACTGAAAAATAATAAAATGGATAATGACTGTCATGGTCATTATCCATTTTTATTTTACCCTTCAGGGATAATATACACAAAAAAATAGGCCACGCAATGCGCAGCCTACTATCATTTATCCACAATTCTCTATTGTAATCTTCCGAACTTATATGTTCCTTTTTTAATAACTTTTCCATCCTTATCAGTTTCTACAAAAGGACCATTCTTTTTTCCCTGTTTGAAAAAACCTTCAAAGCGGTTACCATCCTTGTCGGTCTGTACACCTTGTCCTTCTTCCAGACCGTCTACAAAACCACCTTTATACTGCATTCCGGCAACAGTTTTTAAAGTTCCCTGACCGTTCGGGCGGTTATCTTTCCAGTCGCCCTCATATACGTCTCCGTTACTCCATTTATAAGTACCCTTACCTTCACGTTTATTATTTTTCCACTCACCTTCATACACAGCACCGTTTGCCCAGGTAAAAGTGCCTCTTCCGTCCTGCATACCATCTTTAAAGTTTCCTACATATTTATCACCATTAGCATGATAATAAACTCCTGCACCGGTACGCTCACCTAAGAGATAAGAACCCTCATAGCGGTCTCCTGTATGGAAAAAGTAAGTCCCCTTTCCGTGTTGGATATCATCTGCCCAGTCGCCTTCATATTTATCGCCGTTGGTATATTCAAAAATACCTTTTCCATGACGGACATCATCTTTCCAATCACCGTCATATTTACAGCCGTCGTCCCAGTTCATGGTTCCTTTGCCGTTTTTCTTGTCATTTTTCCAATGCCCGGAATATTTCGCACCGTTCGCCCAGGTATATGTACCTTCGCCCTCACGTTTATCATTTACCCAATGCCCTACGTATAAATCACCGTTATGATAATACATCGTTCCTTCACCATGCTGATAATCCTGATACCACATACCGTCGTAACGGTTATTATTCATAAAGTAATAAATACCCTTACCATGCTGTTGGTCCTGAAACCATTGACCTTCGTATTTTTCTCCATCAGGGAACATATAAATTCCGAATCCTTCACGTTTTCCTTTTATATACTCCCCTTCGTAGACATCACCGTTCTTAAAGACTGTCTTTCCTTTGCCATTCGGCTTGCGTCCCTTCATCTCTCCCGTATAGACGCTGCCATCCTTAAAAGTATAATTTCCAATCTTTATTTCAGTGGAGAATGTATCTTTTATTTTTCCGAAAAATCCGCTTTTTTTTCCTTCGTTATCTTGTGCCATTGCTCCTCCTTGAGCAAGGAGAGCCAGTAAAAGTGTAGTATATAGATATTTCCTCATTGGTTTTAGTAGTTACTCATTAAAATTACAATTTGGACAAAGATACGATTTCTCTCCCAAAAAGCCCCCTACCGGAAAGTAATTTATGATATCTTTTTACCTGCTATGACCTCTTTTAATTTCTCTTTGCACAAATAACGCTGCGCCAAATCCTGTAATTCGGCAGGTGTAACCTCCTGTACAGCTTGCAAAGAACGTGAAAAATAGTCGTCTCCCAAGCCGGAAGTAGCTATAAAAATCCATGCATCCGACAGTGAAAAAGCCGATTCGTAGCTCCTGCACATTTCGCCAAGCATATAATTGCGCACCATAGACAGTTCCTCTACGGGCACAACCTCCTGATGTAAACGATCGATCTCATGATACACTTCCTGAATCAACGGTTCTACGTATTCATTATCCGTTTCCGTCGAAACAATCAGTAAACCACTATCCGGATAGAACATAATTCCTGCCGAAATACCATAAGTATATCCTTTCTCTTCCCGGATATTAGACATCAGGCGACTACCGAAGTAACCTCCGAATACAGTCATCAATACCCGTAACTTCAGATAATCGGGATGCTCACGGGTGATAGTAGTATATCCCATTTTTACGGCACTTTGCATCGCATCTTCCCGTTCCGTAAAAATCCGTTTCTCTGGCACGGCAATATAAGGGAAATTTAATTTCGATGTCTGCAACTGATATTGCCCGAATGGAGAGCCGAACGTATCCTTCACCCGTCGAATAATATCTTCCGTCACCTTGCCGGAAAGAAAAATAGAGCAATTGCCCGAATGATAATACCGTTCATAAAAATTACGAAGAACTTCGGGAGTGATAGCATGATAATCCTCCTCCACGACAACCTTCCCACATGGATGTTGTTCTCCATAAAGAGACTGTAACAAACTACGATGTGCCAGAAAATCCACCTTGGAGGTATTGACCAGATATTGTTGGATATTAGTATCCAAAATCGTATGCAACTCCTTTTCCGGAAACAACGGCTCTTTAATCATCGACTCCACCACTTCCAACGTTTCCGCCACATATTTATTCAATGAATAAACAGTAATGTAAGCATAGTCCGAAGAACTGGATAATTCCAGCCATGAACCATAATAGTCCAGTTTTCCGGCAATTGTGGCAGCCGTATATTTCTTTGTGCCTTCACGCAGCATCCGGTTAGTAAACAATGCCTGCAATTTCTGCGACTGTTGCCAACGTCCCCCACCGAAAAGTATATCCATGCGTACCACATCCTGCTCACCGGCATTGATTACAGTCAACGGAATACCATTAGGTAACGTAGTCCGGACAGGAGGAAGAATACGAAAATCTTTCAGGGTTTGTATTTCGGGTTGTATCTTACGATTCATATTATGACCTACTCTTCAAAAATTCTTCTGCACGTTCTAAATCCTGCGGTGTATCAATACCAATAGTTTCCACTTCGCTAATACCTACTTTAATTTTATATCCGTTTTCCAACCAGCGAAGTTGTTCCAGAGACTCAGCCAGTTCCAAAGAAGATTGCGGCAAGGCAGTTATTTCCTTCAATACGTCCGTGCGGTAAGCGTACAGACCAATATGCTTATAGTAGGTATGCCCTTTCAGCCAGTCCTGCTTTTCAGTATTACGCTGATAAGGAATAATGGAACGGCTGAAGTACAGTGCATTCCAATTCTTGTTAACCACCACTTTCGGAGAGTTCACATTTTCCAAAACGGCAAACGGTTCATCGGCAGTGAAAGGTTTTACCAATGTGGCAATCTGTGTAGTCGGGTCTTCAAAACAAGCTTTTACAGCATTAAGTTGTGAAGGCTGGATAAAAGGCTCATCACCTTGTATATTGACAACAACATCAAAATCACCTCCGATCTTAGTACAAGCTTCGTAACAACGGTCCGTACCACTTTTATGATCAACAGACGTCATTACCACTTTCCCTCCAAATGCTTTCACTGCAGCTTCGATCCGCTCATCGTCCGTAGCAACATAGACATCGTCAAGTACCCCTGCTACCTGTTCATACACACGTTGTATCACTGTTTTTCCGCCCAAGATAGCCAATGGTTTCGCAGGGAAACGAGTGGATGCATAACGGGCAGGTATAATTCCCAGAAATTTCATATCTGATTTTATTTTAATTCTTCTAATCCTTTCACGATGTACTCCCTTTTCAGATCCTCCGGCTTCAACACCCGGTCGTCAAAAGAGAGTAAATCAATATCCAGACAAACTTTTTCTTCTTTCTTATCTTCCGGACGACGACCGGCACATTTCTCGATAGCTTTCAATTCCTTCTTCACTTTTTCTTCTTCCGCTTCGGAGAAAAACAGTGCCACTTGATTGGAGAACAATGCCGGACTCCGGAAAAACAAAGGTTGTGTTTCCCGTTCGGTCGTGAAACGAATGGAAGGAAACAAATCCGCTAATCTCTTTCGTGCTAAAAGCAGATTCTCCTTCCGGTTGTAGTTACTTCCAATGCAAATAATACACTTGTGCATAAGAAGCTGATTCTTAATTAAACAGATCGTCCAATCCGGTTTCTTCAAAGACTTCACCGTCCGACGCTTCCGAACCGGCACAAGGATCAAATCCCTCAGGGAGTTTGAACTTCTCCTGCTGATCATATCCTAAAGTCGGGTCATCATATACTTTTTTCATATATTTCGCCCAGATAGGCAATGCAGCAGCAGCGCCCTGTCCATAAGTCATCGAACCGAAGTGGATATCACGTTCGTCACCTCCTACCCAACAGCCGGACACCAATGAAGGCGTGAAGCCCATAAACCAGCTATCCGAGTTATCGTTTGTCGTACCTGTCTTACCACCCATATCAGCCGTGATACCATAGCGGCGCACCCGTGCTCCCGTTCCTTCGTTGATAACCGCACGAAGCATCACGAGCATTTTATATACACTGGAAACACTGATCACCTCCTCCATTTGTGGAGCAAATGTAGAAATCACATTACCCTCATTATCTTCGATGCGGGTAACGAATAAAGGAGCCACCCTGATACCTTTGTTGGCAAAGGCTGTATATGCACTTACCATTTCACCGACGGAAATCTCACAAGGGCCCAGACAGAGTGAAACCACCGGATCAATGGCCTTATTGCGTACTCCGAAACTATGAATCAACCGAACCAGTTCATACGGATTCAATTTCCCCATCAAATAAGCCGAAATCCAATTGTCCGAATTGGCCAATCCCCATTTCAAAGTTACCATTTCACCATAACGTTTTTTATTAGCGTTACGCGGCGACCACGGTTCTCCTGTTTCCGTAATCAATGTCTGCTCTACATGACGTACCTGATCACAAGGAGAAAAATTATTTTCCATGGCAAGCGTATACAAATATGGTTTGATAGTAGAACCGACCTGACGGCGACCTACCATTGCCATATCATATTGGAAATATACATAATTCGGTCCGCCCACATAAGCCTTCACGTGCCCGTTCAACGGATCCATTGACATAAATCCGGTTCGCAGGAAAGACTTATAATAACGGATTGAATCCATGGGTGTCATAATCGTATCCTTAGCTCCCGTCCAAGAAAACACAGTCATTTCTTGCGGTGTATCAAAAGCCTTTCTGATTTCCTGCTCAGACGCTCCCGCTTCATTCATCAAACGATAACGGTCAGTTTGCTTCATTGCTTTTGTCAGCAATTCCTCTACAAGTTTTGCCGATATAGACCTCGCATACGGAGCATTCTTACTTCCCACTTTTTCTTTAAAGAATAATGGTTGCAAGAAGCTCAGATGTTCTTCTACCGCTTCTTCAGCATATTGTTGCATGTGCGAGTTAAGAGTTGTGTAGATTTTCAGTCCGTCAGTGTAGACATTATAATTTGTCCCGTCCTTCTTTTTATTCTTTGCACACCAACCGTATAGCGGATTTGTTTCCCAAGCAAGAGAATCCTCGTAGTATTTTTGCATCTGCCAGCCCCGATAGGTACTTTTGACAGGTTTCGGTGCCGTCATTACTCCACGAAGATATTCACGGAAATAAGTTGCCATTCCTTCCTTGTGGTCAACGCGATTATAAGTCAATTTCAACGGGAGAGCTTTCAGAGAATCGCATTCTGCCTCAGTGATATAACCAGCCTTGCGCATTTGCTCAAGCACCACATTCCGGCGACCACGAGAACGCTCATTAAAGCGAACAGGGTTATAGAGTGACGGATTCTTACACATACCTACCAAAGTAGCAGCCTGTTCAACTTTCAGTTCCTTCGGTTCACATCCGAAATACGTGTGTGCAGCAGTTTTAATCCCCACAGCATTATTCAAGAAGTCGAACTTATTCAGATACATACTTAGGATTTCCTCTTTAGTATAATAACGTTCCAGTTTCACGGCAATCACCCATTCAATCGGCTTTTGGAAAAGGCGTTGAAGAGTATTACGTGCCACATTCTCAGTAAATAGCTGTTTTGCAAGCTGTTGAGACAAGGTACTACCCCCACCCGCATTTTTTTGAAACATCAGACCTCGTTTCACAAATGCACGAAACAACGCTTTGGCGTCAATTCCGGAATGCTCTACGAAGCGCACATCTTCCGTAGCGATTAAAGCATTGATAATATTAGGCGACAAATCCTTGTAGGCCGTATATACACGATTTTCTTTGCTGTACGACCAGGTTCCGAGCACCTTTCCGTCTTCAGAGAAAATTTCCGTTGCAAATTTATAATTTGGATTCTCCAGTTCCTCTACAGGGGGCATATAACCTATCCAACCTTTTGAAATAGAAACAAAGATAACAACGATAGCCAATACCACGACTGCCAATAAAATCCAAAGAGCTTTTATTATTTTTCGAATCATGTTTATTCTTACTTAAAAAGATGCTTAAATTAAGATGCAAAGGTAGATAAAATCCGGAACGCAACCAACGAGTTTGATTATTATTTCAGTTTTGTTAAAATATGGGGTGACACTCTTTCAGTAGCCTGGAACAAAAAGAAAGAACATTTGTTTGGGAAATATAGAGTAAAGAGCGTATCTTTGTCTATACTTTCAAAGTGTACTCATAAAAAGGCATAAATTATGGAATATGTATCATCAGACAGGAAGTTGTTACCTTATGGTATGATGAACTTCGAGGACATCCGCCTGGACAATTATTATTATGTAGATAAAACCTCTTTCATCCCCTTGATAGAACAATCAGACCGTTTTTTCTTCTTTATCCGCCCACGTCGATTTGGAAAAAGCCTGACTTTGAATATGCTGCAACATTATTATGATGTACGTACCAAGGACAAGTTTGACAGCCTGTTTGGTGATCTCTATATCGGGAAACATCCTACTAAAGATCGTAATAGCTACTTAGTAATAAAACTAAATTTCTCGGGAATTACCGGAGAATTACATAACTATCGTAAGAGCTTGGACGAACATTGCAGAATTGTATTCGACTATTTTTGCGATGTCTATGCCGACTATCTACCTGAGGGAATCAAGGAAAAAATGGCCGAAAAAGATGGAGTAGTCAGCCAGTTTGAATATCTGTTTACAGAATGTGCACGCGTCAATCAGAAGATTTATCTTTTCATCGATGAATACGATCACTTCACCAATACAATACTTTCTGATGTTGACAGTTTAAACCGCTACACTGACGAGACACACAAAGAAGGTTATCTGCGTGCCTTCTTCAACAAAATAAAATCCGGAACAGATTCCAGCATCAAACGCTGTTTTATCACTGGTGTCAGCCCCGTAACAATGGATGACTTGACCAGTGGCTTCAATATTGGCACCAACTACTCCCTCTCGCCAAGATTCAACGAAATGATGGGGTTCACCGAAGACGAAGTTCGCAAAATGTTGACTTATTATTCTACCACAAGTCATTTTAGCCACACCGTTGATGAATTAATAGAGCTTATGAAACCATGGTATGACAACTACTGTTTTGCACAGGAATCCTATGGTCGAACCACCATGTACAATTCCAATATGGTACTTTATTTCGTCAAAAATTATATCGAATATAACGGTGAGACACCAAAAGACATGATAGAAGATAACATACGCATTGACTACGAAAAATTGCGTATGCTCATTCGCAAGGACAAAGAGTTCGCCCATGATGCTTCCATTATACAAACCTTAGTTAGTCAGGGATATATCACAGGAGAACTGAAGAAAGGTTTTCCGGCGGCCAGTATTATTGACCCCGACAATTTCGTGAGCCTGCTTTATTATTTCGGTATGCTCACTATCAGTGGCACGCATGAAGGAAAGTGCAAACTCACCATCCCCAATCAGGTAGTCCGCGAACAACTGTACACCTATCTGTTGAACACCTACAATGATGCTAACCTAAGTTTCAGTAGCTATGAGAAGAACGAATTATCCAGTGCCCTCGCTTATCGAGGCACATGGAAGACTTATTTTGATTACATAGCCGATTGTCTGAAACGCTATGCCTCCCAACGTGACAAACAGAAAGGCGAATCTTTTGTGCACGGTTTTACATTGGCTATGACAGCCCAAAACCGGTTCTACCGTCCCATTTCAGAAGCCGATACACAGGAAGGATATGCAGACATCTTCTTATCTCCGTTGCTGGACATTTATCCCGACATGAAGCATAGTTATGTCATTGAGTTGAAGTATGCCAAATACAAAGATCCCGAAAACCGTGTGGAAGAATTGCGACTGGAAGGCATTGCGCAAACAAACCGCTATGCTGATACCGATACGGTAAAGAATGCCATTGGTACTACGCAATTACATAAAATTGTAGTAGTATATAAAGGAATGGAAATGAGGGTATGCGAAGAAGTGTAATCGTACATATCTAAAACGCAAAACAGGCGGGATTTTTCCCGCCTGTCATTCATACCTAATTATATCTTCTAAGATACCAATTACATTGTTGCCGCCTGTACACCGATCACTCCGGCAATTGCACCGGCAACAGCAATAATCACTTTCAAAATCATGCTCCAAGTTTTTTTCATAGATTTTCTACTTTCCAAATTAAACATTTATAAAATACTATCAACTGTCAATTAGCAGACATCAATTAAACAGACGGATCAGGTGTTACTCCACCTCCTCCTTCTCCACCACCTTCACCCGGATTTTCCGGGTCTTCGGGAGATACGACCACGCTGTTCTTCTTCAGATATTCATCCAGACTGATCAGGTCCAGCTTTTCATCTTCACGGGTCGCAGATTTTGTGATGCGCAACTCTTTATTTGCCTGAAAGAAAATACGGACACTCTCCACACTCTTGGCTGTAATATCCTTTGCCAGATCTGCACCTTTCGAACGGGCAGCCAACATAAATACACCCAGGCCTTCGATATTCACCGACTTACCTTCCAGCAACTGTTCCTTCATCTTATCCACGAAGTTCTGAATCACACTCTTGATATCACCGACAGAAAGCGAAGAACGATCCCTCATTTTCTCTGCAAGATATTTCAAACTGACAGACTGTCCCAAGGTAATCAGATGCGGATAAAATCTCTTAGGAGAATTGGGAACACGCGGATCCGTTGGCCGCGTAATGACTTTGTAAATTACACTCATACTACGTTTTTTTAAGATTCAAATTCAAGTTATTTTATTCACATTTCGTTGATCAACGATGCAAAGGTGCAGTTTTTATTTCGTATAGAAAAGGAAAAAGCCCCTGCCGGAGTTCTTTTTATTTAGGATAGATTATAAACCGCTATTAATCAATAAAATATATCAACGATCTTCCCAGACAGTTGATATACAAAGGAAATTCATACTGGCATTTACGCCAACATGAGGGCATCGGTTAAGTATGTACCGCTGTACTTTCCCCAGCCGATAAGATGTAGGGATTCATGTATATAGCATGAATTAGGGGCCTACATATTTCATAAATCTAATAGGATATATTCACGATTGCCTCTTTAATGCTTTCCACAATATAACGAACGTCATCATTAGTTACGTACGAACTGCCTCCCTGAGCATGCTCGTAAATCCCGCACCATGGAAGATGTTATCGCCCAATACTAAGCACACGCTATCATTACCTATAAAATCGGCACCAATCGTGAATGCTTGTGCAAGTCCATAAGGCGAAGGCTGCTCAGCATAAGTGAAGTTCACCCCATAGTCGTTACCAGCCCCCAGCAGATCGTATGGGGTCGAGATAATCAGAATGTCACGGATTCCTGCCAACATAAGTACTGATATTGGATAATAAACCATCGGTTTATCATATATCGGCATCAATTGCTTACTGATACCCTTGGTGATTGGGTACAATCTAGTACTACTTCCTCCTGCTAAAACAATACCCTTCATATGCTCTTACTTGTTTATATTCGTGTAGAGAGAGATGTGCTCGAAAAGCTATCAGTCTTTGTACTGTGATTCATAGTACTTTTCGTACTCTCCACTTGTGATGTTGTCCATCCAAGCTTCGTTTTCCAAATACCACTTAACTGTCTTTTCTATACCTTCCTCGAACTGCAGACTTGGTTCCCATCCTAGCTCTTTCTGAAGCTTAGAAGAGTCGATAGCATATCTCAAATCATGCCCCGCACGATCAGTAACGTAAGTGATCAGGTCTATATCCTCACCTTCCTTGCGACCAAGCAAGCGATCCACAGTCCTAATCACCACCTTGATGATATCGATATTCTTCCACTCATTGAAACCACCGATATTATAAGTATCCGCAATCTTACCCTCATGGAAAATCACATCAATCGCACGCGCATGATCCTCTACATACAACCAGTCGCGCACATTCTCACCCTTACCATACACAGGCAATGGCTTGCGATGACGGATATTATTGATGAACAACGGAATCAACTTCTCAGGGAATTGATAAGGACCATAATTATTCGAGCAGTTGGTCACAATAGTAGGCAAGCCATAAGTATCGTGGAAAGCACGCACAAAGTGATCACTGCTTGCCTTAGAAGCAGAATATGGCGAGTGAGGCATATATTTCAAATCCTCAGTAAAGAACTTCTCACCATAAGCTAAGTGATGCTCACCACTCGAAGCCTTGGTTGTAAATGAAGGCTCAATACCCTCTGGATGCGTCATCTCCAGCGCACCATACACCTCATCGGTAGAAATGTGATAGAATCTTTTGCCCTCATACTTCTCAGGCAAGCTTTCCCAATAAAGTTTGGCAGCTTGCAACAGAGACAGAGTTCCCATCACATTGGTCTTTGCAAATGTGAATGGATCCTTAATACTTCTATCCACATGACTCTCTGCTGCCAAGTGAATGATACCATCCACATGCTCTTCTTGCATCAACTTGTAGAATGCATCGAAATCGCAAATATCCATCTTCACAAACTTGTAATTTGGCTTATCCTCTATGTCCTTTAGATTAGCCAGATTACCAGCATAAGTCAACTTATCCAAATTAATTATATTATACTCGGGATACTTATTTACGAACAAACGAACTACATGGCTTCCAATAAAGCCTGCACCACCTGTAATTACTATATTCTTCATATCGTTTTCTTTACTTTTTTTAAATTGAAATACATTTTTCAAGGCTATCTATCCAATAAGGAAATTTTACATAAAAGGTTTCCTTAATAGTACACTTATCCAATACAGAATAAGCTGGACGGGTAACAGGTGAAGGGTATTCAGAGCTATAGCAAGACTGAATATCGCAATCATTATTGCCAACAATCTTGGCAATCATCTGAGTGAAGTCATACCAAGAGCAAACACCTTCATTCGAAAAATGGAAAACACCAACCTGGGGTTTCTCAATTATAGTGATAATAACATGGGCTAAATCCAATGCGTATGTAGGAGTTCCACACTGATCAAAAACGACCTTCAAAGCAGGCTTAGTTGCAGTGAGGTTGATCATTGTTTTGCAGAAGTTCTTCCCAAACTCAGAATATAACCAAGCTGTGCGGATGATAATATATATGCAACCTGTTGCAATGATTTTTTGCTCGCTATGTAGCTTAGTCTTACCATATACACCTGTAGGAGTACCTTTTTGATCAGGTCCGCATGGAATATTGTACGGCTCCTTACCGAATACATAGTCGGTTGATATTTGAATCAACCATCCATCAACTTCCTTCATTACCTTAGCTAGGTTTTCTGGAGCATCAACATTCAGTTCTCAGCAAGAGCAGCTAGCTTCTCATCGGTTTCGCAAGCATCTACGTTTGTCCATGCTGCACAATTGACAATAGCATTTACGTTATTGTCCTTTACCATCTTTCGAATGGCATCAATATCAGTAATATCAAGATAGGTAGTTTCAAGACCTTCTACCTGATTCACGTCTGTGAAAATATAATTGTCGCTTGTATTCTTAGACACAATGCGCATTTCATTTCCTAATTGGTCGTTAGCACCTGTTACAAGTATATTCATACTATTTAAACTCTGGATATAAATCTATATTAATATCAAAAGGACTATCAAAATCCTTCAGGAAGGCGTGTTTTGTATCTTTCTCTGATAACAATACCTTATCGGCATTAATCTTCCAATCAATGCCAAGACTACCATCTACAATTGAAATGCCACCATCAGCTTCTGGAGCATAGAAGTTATCACACTTATACTGGAAAACTGCAGTTTCAGAAAGTACAGCGAAACCATGAGCAAAACCTCTTGGCACAAAGAATTGACGATGATTCTCTTCTGATAATTCCACAGCTACATGCTGTCCGTATGTAGGAGAACCCTTGCGAATATCAACAGCAACATCAAGTACAGCACCCTTCACACAGCGCACAAGTTTACTCTGAGTGAATGGAGGACGTTGGAAATGCAATCCGCGCATCACACCATAGGAGCTCATGCTCTCATTATCTTGTACAAAATTAATCTTGTGCACCTTTTCCTCAAATTCACGTTGAGAGAAAGACTCGAAGAAATAGCCACGAGCATCTTTAAATACTCTAGGCTCTATGATTACAACGCCATCAATGGCAGTTTTAATTACGTCCATTATTATTGATAAATAGTTCTATTTGTACCGTCAGGCAGTATCGAACTGCAAGCTGATGCTCCACCTATGCTGACGGATATCCTCATTTTTTAATTAAACCCTAAGACATAAAGGTAACAGATATTAATCCTCGTGAAATATATCTCGAGTATAAACTTTTTCTTTTACATCATCAAGCACCTCATCATAGCGATTGGCTATAATGGCATCACTCTGAGCCTTAAACTTATCTAAGTCATTTACTACAAGGCTTCCAAAGAAAGACGTTTCGTTCTCCAAAGTTGGCTCATAGATAATAATATTAGCCCCCTTAGCCTTAACACGCTTCATGATTCCCTGGATGGCACTTTGGCGGAAGTTATCGCTATTGCTCTTCATTGTCAAACGATAAACACCAATGATGACTTCCTTTTCATCAGCCTCATTCCAGTCACTATTTGCAGTATAGTAACCAGCCTTACGCAAAACCTCATCAGCAATGAAGTCTTTACGAGTGCGATTACTCTCAACGATAGCACTCATCATATTTTGAGGTACGTCAGCATAATTAGCCAATAACTGTTTGGTATCCTTTGGTAAGCAATAACCACCATAACCAAATGAAGGATTATTATAATGTGTACCAATACGTGGATCGAGACCTACACCAGAGATGATTGCCTGACTGTCCAAACCCTTCACCTCAGCATAAGTATCCAACTCGTTGAAGTAACTAACGCGAAGTGCTAGATAAGTATTAGCAAACAATTTAACAGCCTCTGCCTCTGTCATACCCATCAACAAGGTATCGATATCCTCCTTTATAGCACCTTCCTGCAGTAGTTGCGCGAAAGTCTTCGCATATTCCTCTGCCACAGAATTACTGATTGCCTCAATAGCAGCATTTTCTTCATCCCACTTCTTATTACGTTCAGATGGCAATACCTTTGGATATCCAACTATAATACGAGAAGGATACAAGTTATCATACAATGCCTTACTTTCACGAAGAAACTCTGGAGAGAATAACAAATTAAACTTCTTTCCCTTCAATGCCGGATCTGTCAAGAATTTGAGCGCATACTTCACATAGAGAGAACGGCAATATCCTACAGGAATTGTTGACTTGATTACCATCACAGCATCAGGATTAACACGCAGAACTAGGTCAATTACATCCTCTATATGGTGTGTGTCGAAAAAGTTCTTCTGGGGGTCATAGTTAGTTGGAGCAGCAATTACTACATAATCAGCGTCCTTGTAGGCTGCGGCACCATCAAGGGTTGCTTTGAGGTCCAGATCTTTCTCTGAAAGATATTTCTCGATATAGTCATCCTGAATTGGAGAAATCTTTTTGTTGAGTTTCTCAACCTTTTCAGGAATAACATCAACAGCAGTCACTTGGTGATGTTGAGAGAGTAATGTTGCGATAGAAAGACCAACATAACCTGTGCCGGCAACGGCGATTTTAATATTTTCGAATGATTTCATGATTAATAATTTGAATTGAAATAGTTGATAACGTTATATATTATTGATAGAATTCTTTATACCAAGTAGCAAATTTACGTAAGCCATCGCGCAGTGGAGTTGAAGGCTTGAAACCATAATCCTTTTCTAGGGGTGTAGTATCAGCGTAGGTTACAGGAACATCACCTGGCTGCATAGGGACAAGTTCTTTATGGGCTTCGAAGTTGTAACCCTCTTGCAAGACTCCTGCACGAACCAGTTCTTCCTGAAGAATAGTCACGAAGTCTAGCAAATTCTCTGGAGCATTATTACCAATATTATATACGGCATAAGGAGGTACAGGTAATCCATCCTCCCCTGTCTTTTTCTCTGGAGCTCCTTTCATTACACGGATTACACCCTCTACTATGTCATCAATGAATGTAAAATCTCGCATACAATTACCATAGTTGAAGATTTTGATTGTTTCTCTATTTACTAGCTTATTGGTAAAACCAAAATATGCCATATCTGGGCGACCAGCAGGTCCATAAACAGTAAAGAAACGCAACCCTGTAGAAGGGATGTTATACAATTTTGAATAGGCATGAGCCATCAACTCATTACTTTTCTTAGTGGCAGCATATAGAGAAACTGGATTATCCACCTTATCATCAGTAGAATATGGCACTTTCTTGTTTGTTCCATATACAGAAGATGAAGAAGCATAAACAAGATGTTCCAATGCCTCCTCATTACGACATGCTTCAAGGATGTTATAGAAACCTATCATATTGCTCTTGATATAAGCATCCGGATTTGTGATAGAATAGCGTACACCAGCCTGTGCGCCCAAATTTACCACTACATTAGGGTGATACTGAGAAAATATGCCATTGATAGTTTGTTTGTCAGAAAGATCACCCTTGATGAAAGTCCAATCACCACCAACCTCAGACAATTGCTCTAGACGGTAGTTCTTGATATTCACATCATAGTAATCATTCATATTGTCGAGACCAATAACCTTTACGCCCTCAACTTCCTTGAGTAATCGTATACACAAGTTGCTTCCAATAAACCCTGCAGCACCTGTTATCAAAATCGATTTATCTTCTAAACTTATCTTTTCCATCTTTACCATTTTGGGGATTAATATATCGTATTAATTTACTTACCGAATTTTTCTACTGCCTCGTAGTAAGTGTCAAGAGATCCTATATCGAAACGACTAGCAGACATTTTCCAGGCATGTATTTCGGTATTATCAACCATATAATGAGCAAGATTACCGGGAGTATCTTTGCCACAAGAATTGGCAACAGAGTAGCGAACGAGTTCAAGATCTTTCTTTAAATATATATAAAATGGAGGTACTGCCCAATGAGACTTTGGGGCTTGTGGCTTTTCTTCCATATTGAGAACATGCATATTATCATCCACTACGATCACACCTGTACGTTGAAGTTTCTCTATAGATGGCTCTTCATGGCACATAATGCAGCTAGTGGCCTTAGATTTTGCAAAGTCTACAAACTCTGAAAAGGAGAAGAACAGCAAATTATCCGCTGCAACAACTAGTATGTCATCATTTATATTAAGCTTATCCAACGCATAGAGTAAATCACATACAGCACCCAATCGAGTATCATTAGTGGAAGTTCCATCATCTATGATAGTAATCTTCTTGCTATAGTTCTGCTCCTTTGTCCAATCTTCAAAGATTGGAGCAAACTTATGATTAGTGATAATTACATGCTCATCAATGTCATCAATTTTATCTATATCGTCAAGAATACGACCGAGAATGGTTGAATTACCAATCTTCAACAAAGGCTTTGGAAAGTTCTTTGTCAACTCCCCCAAACGAGTCGCATATTCGGCTGCAATTACAATGTTTTTCATTGTATAATATTCATTTTTTTAATTTTCAATAAATCTTGCACCATCATCAGGTTTAACCCAATATGTTTTGAAAGTCATTTCGTATTCAGGGAATTGAGCAAGATACTGCCTTGTTACCTCAGCTTCAATACTTTCTTTATATGCTGGATCTACAAGTGCAATAATAGCCCCCTTGAATCCTGCGCCACTAAATCTGCCACCATATACACCAGAAAGTTTATGCATGATGTTATATATAGCAATCAATTCTGGAGAACCACACTCATAATTATGGATACTACTCTCGCATGAATCAAAACTCAATTTACCGAAGAGTTACAGATTACCTGTTTCCCATGCGGTAACACCTTGTCTGACTCTACGATATTCTGAATAAAAATGCTCAGCTCTTCTGGAAAACCGAGCAGGCATAATATCTCTTGTCTTCTCAAAAGATTCTTTTGGAATGTCACGAAGGAATGTCTTGTCGAATGTCTTTAGTGGTTGATCTGCATATGCCAAAATATTCCATGCAGCCGTTTTGCACTCATACACACGGAGATTGTAATCAGAGTTCACGAGACTACGCGTAAGGCCACTAAAAAATATACCAATCTCAAAATCAGGCATAGATAAATTTCTATTGATTATTCGATAATGATTAGAATCACAATCTTAAGAATAGCAGACTATTCTTTTGACCTAAAGCAATACATGCCTGATCCAGTAACCCGTTGTTCAAACCTATATACTCACGTTCCGCTTCAGAAGCAATAAGGACAACCTCAAAGGGCTTTAAACTTATACCATTCGCCTTAGCAAATGCCATTACGTAAGCTATTAGCACAGCTGCGGAAGAACTTATGCCACCAACAGGAAGAGAGCCTTGCAAAACACCGTTGATACCATACTTCAGATTAAATTGCTTTGACAAAGCATATTTAGCGCTGCGCACATAATCACCCCATTGTCCTTGTTTTATCTGTGTTTTGGTCGCTATATCAAATTCGACAAATCCTTCAAAAGAGAGGGATTCTAGATGAACCTGGCTGTTTTCACTTGGAGTGAACCACAAATCCACTCCCTTATTGATCGCAAATCTGTTACTATACCGTGTTGATGGTCAACATGAGCCCCCAAAGGGCAAACACGATAAGGAGAAAAAATATGATATTGATAATTATCCATATGTATTTATTTTAGTGGTATCAATAGCTATACACAATATTTAATTATCTTATTAAACAACTTTTGCTAACCATGAGATAAATCTGCCTCTTATGGATATATAAATAATACCAATAGGAGTCCAAAAGACTTCAATAGGATAATGTTTTGACAACCGTAATGAATGATTAATCCATTAAAAAAATGTAGATATACGACTTTCATAAATAACATGATTCTCTCTAACGTCGTAATGTCCTAAATTACCAGCCTTTAAAATTTCACTAAGTAAAAAGCGGTCTTCTTTCTGATTTGGCTTGCATGGTAAAAATTCTTTGTTAAATCCGAAAGCTTCCATCAGAACCCACATAACTGCAGAGGTAAACTTAAACATTGAAAGCCGTTTTATAATTACAATTATATCAGAGTTTCTATTGTTAATCGATAAGAAATATAAATCTAAGACTTGTCTTAACCCAACTCCCTCAACAAGGAAATACCAATAAATATGATGAAGCACATGGACAACATTGAAAAGATGAGCAGGGACAATCAGATTGTTATTTTTGTTTACAACAAAACTTTTCTTTCCAAATTTTCGGGATAATTTTTGAAGTCTATAATTTCTAATGAGATTACGACTTATCCATGGCCTAAAATGAACTTCAACATCAGTATTTTTGAAAAAATCCACATGTGTATGCATATAGTCAAAATGGTGTAATGTAGAGTTTTTTTATTCATTTAATAGTCTTAATAATATTTCCATCAAACCATACATCAATATCTCCATAATAGGCTCCAATACTTTGTCCCTTTAAAATACAATTATATAAGCCACATTCATTCAGTGTTTTCTGAACTTCTTCACATTGTAAATTTAATATTTTATTACGTTTTACCAAAAGTTCTGTCATACCAAACCATTTTAATATTAATAATTCATTTGGCATTTGACTTTTTGGTATTTTATTTAGGCCAACAAAAGTAATTCCAATAAGCGATTGTTGGGAAGCGATAGTAAACGCGTTATTCCACTGAATGTTATTGGGTGGAAACGATAAATGAGCTCTGTTACCAATTGCTATTTGAATAAGTTCAAAGAACAAAACTACATCCTGCCTATCTCTTTCTCTTTTTTGCTGTTTATTGGGCATGACATCAATCAATAATTTACATTGTAAGTTTCCTTCTTATTTTTCCATTGTATAACATACGAATAATAGAAGAAGGAAGGAGTCTGAGAATATATCTAGCTATTGGAAATAGCGATTTATAAGGAGAAATTCCAAATAGTTTATATATTCCTTTTTCGTGAACTTTAAATTCAAGATTACTATCCTTCCTATTTGATCTACGCTTATAAACAGAATCGTTTCGCCTAAAATTAAGAAGAACTTTATCAATATTTGCCACATTATAACCTGCAGTAAGAATATCAAACCACAGGGCTAAATCTTGAGATGTACGATAATTCTCATCGTAAGAAATACCATCGTCAAACATTGACTTTCGCATCATAACTGCAGGATGTGCAAGTGGATTTGCTTTATATATGAGTTTCTTTGCTCCATCTGTATCTAACGGAAACTTTCGTACGCCTAGATTTTCACAAATATCGCTAAATTCTTGAATATAAGCACCGATTACAGCTACATCTTTATGTGTATCTAAGAATTCAGATTGAACTGCGAATCTGTCTGGTCGTGATACATCATCACTATCCATTCTTGCAATATAATCAGTATCAATAGCTGTAATACCCTTGTTGAGCGACTTTGTTAAACCTATATTAACCTCATTTACGATGAGCGTTATGATATCTCCAAGCTTTGCAATCCATCGGTCAAGAACTTCTGTTAAATCAATGCCGACAGGCCCATCCTGAACAAGTATTATCTTATTGGGCTTGCAAATCTGATCATCCCAAATACTTTGGAGTGAACGCTCCAAGTATTCGGGTTTTTCAGATTTGTATACGGACATTAATACGGATATTTTCTTACTCATACTAATAAATAGGAGTCAACCAATCCATTCTATTTGCCAATTTACCTCTTACACAATCGAGATAAGTCAAGTGCAAGCGCTTTGTAATCTCACCCTGTTCACCTGAATCTACTTCATACCGGTCGATAGTGTAGATAGGGGTAATCTCCATTGCAGACCCACAAAGAAATGCTTCGTCAGCTAAATAGAGTTCTGTACGGTCGATAGTACGTTCCTCAACCTTCAAGCCAAGTTCTTCCTTAGCCAAACAGATAATTGTGTCACGTGTAATTGATTCAAGTACACTATCTGTTAATCGAGGAGTAACTAGTGTATCACCCTTTACCATGAAGAAACAGCTACCAGGACCTTCTGCCACCTTACCAACTTCATTCAAGAAAATACAAGTGTCGTATCCATTGCGTAATGCTTCACGCTGTCCAACACGAGAGTTTATGTAATTGGCACCACACTTAATACGTGGGGAGAGGTTCTCATCACTGATACGTCTCCATGAAGTAACGCAACAATTCAAACCTTTCTTATTGTATTCTGCACTTGTTCTTCCACGTGGGATAGGTGCAACAAACATCTCTACAGGACCTTCTGATCCCCAAGAGCCAAAACCATCAACAAATAAAGTCTGTCGAACGCTTAAGTTCTCATCATATTCATTAGCCTTAACAGTATCTACCAAAGCTTTCTTGAAATCATCTTTGGTATATTTCAGATCAAACTGGATTAATTTAGCAGAACGAATCAAACGATCATAATGGTCGCTCAAACGGAAAGCATAAAGTTGATTGGTTTCTTCATTCCAATAACAAGGGATTCCCTCAAATACATTCAAACCAAACTGTGATGTAGGTGACAGTACATTCACCTTGGCATCGTTAACATCGAGAATCTCGCCCTTAAGCCAGATTCTTCTATGAGCAACATCGTACTTCATATCTAAATATCTTTTAAAAGTTCTTATTCTTCATCAGGAAGGTGAGCAATACGCTTTACTTCATCATCATCCAATTCTGCAGATTCCTCTGCACTCATACCTTCTCGCTGGTCTTCATTGATATTCGCACTTTGGAATACCTTGATAACTGACCACCAAAGAATTTTGATATCAACCCAAACACCTTCACTCTTGAAGAGATCGACATACTGACCATCAAAAGTCACTTTCTCATCCCAAGAGTTCTCGTTACGCCCCTTACATTGAGCCAAACCTGTGATACCACCTTTCACTTGGAAGCGCTTCTTGTACTTCTTATTCAGTGTATCGTAATCACCAAGTTCGTATGTTACACAAGGACGAGGTCCAACTACTGAGATATCCCCCAACAACACGTTGAAGAACTGAGGTATTTCATCAAGACTAGTCTTACGAAGGAATGCTCCCACTTTGGTTACACGTGGGTCATTATCGTAAGAGAACAATCCTGTGCCTTGCTTCTCAGCTCCCACACACATTGAGCGGAACTTCAACATCTGGAATATTCGACCATCCTTTGTTCTACGACCTTGCTTAAAGAAAACAGGTCCTTTGGAATCCGTCTTGATTGCAATTGCTACTATAATCCAAACTGGTGTAAGTAGCAAAATGGCAATCGAACAAGATATAATATCAAAAGCTCTCTTGATAAAGAGATTTAAATTATACATACTGATTGTATTAGAATGCGAATGTATGGAAGATATCATCAAATACTTCACCTTTCTTAATTACTTCTACCTTCTCGCCACAAATATCAAGTACAGGGAAGTTAGGCAGAATGAATGGTGGTTTCATTACGAGTGAATAGCTACCACAGTTGTTAATCACGATAGCATCCTCACGACCGAGTTTACCGTCATAGTTATGATAAAGTACATCACCCTCGATACATGTGAAGCCAACTAAGTCAAGCTCACTATACTCCTGCTGTTCACCACCCATTGCAATGACCTGCATTGGAGGATTCACACCACTCATGCTGATATTCTTCTGACTACCGAGAACAGTTGCGATATACTTGCCACGAACATTCTTTATAGTCTTAACAGTACCAACAAACTTCATACAGTCGCCTACAACAGCTGAACCCGGTTCGATAATTAGCTCTGGCTTTACGCTCTTATCCTTCAAGTATTCTGCAAATACAGTTGCTGCTGCTTCTGCATACTGCTGGTAATTGGGTATCTCACCAGAAAACTGAGCCTTCAATGAATCGTCCATCTTACCAAACAAGCCACCACCAATATCAATACGCTCTGGAATAATACCAAGGCGATCAATCAACTCAACCATACCCTTAGCTCGTGCGGGCCAATATTCTATCTGACGCTTAGCAAAATGGCACTGGAAATTGTAGAAGTGAACATTCGTAGTATCCTGTACATAATCCAATATTTTCTTAAAATCGTCGCTATCTACATCAAAACCGAAACGACTTACAACACCATCGCCAACCTCATAGTTACAACGAATACCAAGATTAATAGTATTGCTTGGATGACGCTTAGCGATACCCTTAATAATATCAAGTTCCTCAATACAGTCAACATTGTCGATACCACCAGCTACAAGAAACTCCTCAAGCTTCTGTGAATTCTTGATAGGTCCATTCCAAATGATGCGATTGTGCTTAACGCCACAACGAAGCGCAATCTCCATCTCCATCTCTGAAACCACCTCTGCGTAGCCGCCCATTTTGTCAACCAACTTGCAAAACTTAGGGGTATAATTAGTCTTATAAGAGTAAGCAATATTAAAATTAGGATAAATACTGCGGAAAGTATCTCTCAACTCGATAAAGTTCTTCTGAAACTGCTCACTGTCCAAAAGATAGAAAGCATCACCATACTCCTCACGGAGATTTGTGATAATTTTTTTGTCTATTTTCATATCTAATATTTATTCTTATTTTTGATTTTATTTACAATCATATTTACTTTCTCTTCAACCTGTTCATGGTTTACTTTGAAATAGTCAACCACTTTTTGAGCTTCTGCTTCGAGTGCTCGAATCTCACCTATTCCAGTATTGAAGATGTTACGAATTTCATTTAGATCGGTAATCTTCTTTGTATCACAGAAACTTCTGCCCACAATCACCTGAGTACTACCAAGACGATAATGTTCCTTCAAGACGAATGAACCTGGTAAATCGCCACCATGAAGACCTGCTATGCCACCAAATCCAAACTTGATGCCCTTACTCTTAATCTTATTAGCTAGTTTCTCTACAATACCATCGGTAAGCAATTGGAATATGAACGTCATCCCCATTGCCAAATGAAGGTCATTAAGACCAATGTGAATCATATCAATACCAGGAAGATTCATAATCTCGTCAAGTAAAATAGCAGCCTCAGGAGTTTCAAGCAGCAAACAAGACTTCGCCTGCTTATTATGTTTTTCATTTGCCTGCTTCACAAAACAAAGGAAATCACCTACCTCCTGAACTGTGTGAAAAAATGGTAGCATAATGATATCAGCACCTGCCTCTACAGCTTTACCTATTTCTTCCTCGGAATCAAAATATCCCACATGGTTTTTATGAATAGGATTGACACGAACCAATACCTGTGACTTACTTACTGCTTCGCGCACATTGCGTATATCTTGTATGGTATGATGATTCTGGACTGTATCCAAACCACCTTGTCTATCATCCTTGCCGATAAATTCCATATCGACAAATATCCAATCAACTCCAGAATCCTCAGCAATTTTCGCGACTTGGGGATTATTGGTTATGTATATTAAATCTAACATAGTACATTACTTTAAAAACGATTTAATAGGCTTTGCCGGTATACCAGCATACAACCATCCTTCTCTATCTAAATTTTTTGTTACTACAGAACCTGCAGCAACTATAATTTTTGGCGCAATAGTAACACCTGGCATTACCATAGAACCTGCACAAAGCCAAACTCCTTCACCAATGTGAACAGGAGCCTGGATATGCTCTCTGTTTTTACAAATACATTTATTGGGATAATCAGATGTATCAAGTCCTGAGGTTAAAATTTTAACTCCATGACTTATTGTTACACAATTATCAATTTTTACCCCCCCACACACTGAATATAGCAATCCGAATTAAGAGACACATCATACCCTAATTCTAACCTTTTAATATTACCAATAGTAGGTATTCCATTAATTTGTAAAGATCTCCCCCATAGTATTGGGCGAAATAGTTTGTAGGATTCACGCCTTAATTTATTTAGAATTCTTAAAAACATAATTATAGTCAAGTTAGAGATTATTATATAATCAACCAAGATTTTTCTAGGAAATACTCGTTTGAATATTCACCTTTTGGAGCGACAACAATGCTTCCATTTTTGTCTTTTCGTAACCAATTACCCCACCAACTAAATGTACTTGGAGACATAATGCCATGCTCACAAAATGAAATAGAAAACAAATCAACTAACGCAGCATCAGAACCTGTATTCTCGACAAACAACGAATTGTCTAATTTATTACTAAAAGTGTCTTTACACCAAGTAATATCGTCAGAAAAGAAACAAAAAAGAGGATTCTTTACTTTTTCTTTAATGATTTTGATAGCACTTAAATAATAATCAACATCACCAATTACGTTACCTCCTTTAAGAGAATTTCGATTTATGTTATTGAGATAATCACCTCGTCTAATATGAACAGCGACTGTATTTGAAGAGTCTATTGACTTTCTCCAATCAAATACTTTTTTTAAAATAATATCAGACGGAGAAAATATTTCTAATAATTCTTCTCGAAAAGGTTTAAAATATTTCGAAGTCTGCCAATATCCATCATAGAAATTAGTACTGTCTATAAAATAAGGTATAATACTGTAATATCTATGTAATTTTTCCATGAATAAAAAATTTTTATTTATCAAAGGAAGATTAACTCCTGTATTATATCTTATTACATGACTAATATATTTATTTTCAAATGGTTTAACCCAAATAGGCCTATTGATAATTTCCAATTTAATATTAGGAAAATCACTTACATCAATTATATGCCTTCTAGTAACATATTTAGGTTGATTTAAAAAGAAATCAACATCAAAAAAAAGTTTATCACCTTTTTCCTTAGAAAGTGCATAACCAAATGCATATTGAAACATCTGGTTACAAAGTCCACCCCATAACTTAACTATAATCATTTTTTTATACGAAATGTAGAAATTAACAAACTATGATCAGAAAAATTTTCTTTTTGAACTTCAGAATATAAACATTTAAAATGATCTGAATATAAAATATGATCTAAGCGAAATTTAAGTAAATTAAAATCACTATATGTAATTCCAAAACCAAATCCTCCGAACCACCATGAGTCACGAAGATTTTTATTTTCTAAAGTAGACAAACAATTGCTACCGCATACATCATTAAAGTCTCCACCTACTATAAATGGAACATCTGAATTTATTGCCTTGGATATTAATAACGATTGGTTTGATCTAATTACTTTAGCTTGTTGTAACTTTGAGTAATATATTTTTGGCTTGATAAAAAAAACTAATTTAGTCTTAGAAGCTTGTAGAAGTTGTCCAATATTATTTGACTCTAAGTGACAATTAACAATACTGATTGGTAAACTATTATAATCAATACAGTAAAAATTTATAAGTTCATTCTTGCTAATATTAGACACAGACTTAATAGGATATTTACTAAAAATAGCATTCTGTCCATAACTTCTAGTTCCCACAGTGTAATGGAAATGGGGATATAGACATAAAAGACTATCTCTTAAAATAGCACATCTGTTAGTATCATATTCTTGGAAGAGAATAACATCAGAGTCTATCTTTTTTATCACTTCAAATAAAATATGAGGATTATATCTGCTAGTATCCAAATAAGCTCCCTGAGAGTGAATATTGTAACTAAGTATTCTGAATCTGTTGCCAGAATCACTTTGAGAATGAAAATTTATAGCATAAATTTTAAAATACCAATTAAATAGTAAAACTACTATCATTAATACAGACGCAACTTTCCATTTCTTTTTAAAACACAATATTACAATAACTATTATTGAGAGGCACAGCAATACTGGTAAACTCAGAAGAATAAAATATTGCATTACTAATTAACGTTTTCCATTCATAATACTCCAGCATCTAGGGAAAATCGTTCAATAAATTGGGCAGATAAAACACAAACGATATAAGCTAAAATAACCACTGTGAAATATTTAACAATCTCGTAATTAAAGAGCATAGACAAAGTAGGGTCATAAACCATTCCTGTTAATGTAATTACTGGAGCATGCATACAATATACAAAAAAAGAATAATGCATGAATCTAATATCTGGTATGTTATTTTTAATGATAAACCGAATGACAACACAACAAATGCAGAGAAAAATTATTGCAAGAAATTGGAATGATGAATGATTAAATCTTTTTGCAATACATATTATCATGTTTTTGTTTAGCATAGCTCCTAATAAATATAAAGGCATTCAATAAAGAAAACTTCTTTGACTGACAATATTTAAAGATGTTAAGCATATTAATACTATAAAGATATCGCTCGATAGATACTTAAACCGTAAGAAAATGGGAAAAAGCTACCATTATAACGAACTATACTAATAAATCCATGATGAAAAACTATCAGTAACGATAGTAGAAAATTAATTTGAGGCAATATTGCCAAAAAACGCTTTTCAGAAATGTCTAACATATTATTTATTTCTTTTACCTACTAACTGCGGTAGAAATTTATTAAAAACTAATGCAATACAAGAACAAACCAGAATACTATAAATCAACTTGATAATAACTAAAATCCATGTCTCTGGAGTAATAAATCCCAACTTAGATAATATAATATCGAAAGGTCTGAGTGTATCATAGTGAAAAACATAAAACACAATTGTATTCTGTCCAATAAAACTGATAATAGAAGGGAAATGTATGATATGTTTAAATACGTGAAAGATTGCAAGATTACCAGTTATTATTAATGAAAAACACATCGGTATAGAAAAAAAGAAATTTTTATGAACATCCATTGGAATTATCCCATAACAAGAAATGGGGAGGGGTAAAATATTTAATATTGTCGTTAACATTATACTAATATAGAACAAAGTACAAACTGAAGAGGTTTTTTTAATATCAACATTTTTAATATCAACATTTTTAATTAAAAGCCCTATTAATAAGAATAACTGGCATATAAATGCTGTACTTATATTAAGATTGTCAAAAAAAGAGTAGTCCTTAAGAATAAAGCCTATCATTAAAAGAATAATAGAATATATAGAAATAAGTTTTAAACTTTTCTTTGATAACTTCAGATTGTAAAAAAATAAAATCTCGGCTATAATGCAACAAGGGAAATACCATAAATTTGAGCCTGTAAAAAGATTTGATGAATATTCTAAAAAATATTCAAACGACCTATTGATTAAAGCATTAATAGATCCTTTTAAAAAGGCCAAACAAAGCCAAGGAAAAACAAGATATTTAAATAATTTAGTATAGAATAATTTCTGATTCCCTTCACAATCATTAAATACATATCCTGTTATCGAAAAAAACAAAGGAATCATTATTGGTGCTGTAATTAAACTGAACAACCATTGTGAATTGATTCCATTGCTAATATGCCAAGTCATTACAATCAACATAGCTAAAGCTCTAAGACCGTCTATCCATTCTTTTCGAGAGTTCATTATTTTAAAGTATTAAGTCGATTAAAATTTGGATATAAGAATTTTACTAACACCAAAGGCCAGAAGTTCAAAGCGAGTACGGTTTCCATATTAACGAATGACAACATTAGAATATTGGCAAAAAAGAACACATAGGTAGATTCTGCTCTTTTAGATTTCAAAATTACCATTTTTTCAAAGATATGTTGAGCATAATAACCATATAAAAAAGAAAGTAAAACAATACCAATAATACCACCATCACAATAAAATTGGAAAAAACAAGTGGCAAATGAATTATAATTCTTTTCGGGAGATATACGAAGAAGATGTGAATGTAAAAACTCTAAGTAGGTATTAGCATCATTCAACACGCTAGGAGAATCCATACCTAAAAATTTAAGTATGCCAAAAAATGGTGCGAAAAAACCTCTTAAAGCACTGAAACCAAAAGTGTAATCATCTATTCCGGCCCTATGAATGCTACTACCAAAAAACTGAACACTTGCTCCGTAATATTGAGTAAGAGTTTGGAGGAAACTTGAATTATCTTGTCCATCAGCTGCAATACTACGCTGACTTGACACAAAAATAAATAAGGAAATAAACAATGGTACTAAAAGTAAAGCATATTTTCTAGATTTATGGAATTTTATAAGTAAATCAGATGAAAAATACCTAAAATCCTTTCTATGCATATAGACACATAGAATAATCATTAGTACAAATACAGTTAAATATGTACGTCTTGCATCAAGAGCAACACACAAAAGAGCTAAAGAAATAGCAACAATAAGATATTTATTTTTATAAGTACTAAAAAATTCAACAAGAGAAACTGGAACTAACAAATATAATAACGGATATCCAATATAGCTTTCTAACAATAATTGAGAACTATTTTTAGTTAACTCATTTGTTGCACCATCAGTTGCAGCTGCTGCAACTACATATACATCACCAATAGTACCCCCTGACAAAACAAACATCAATATATTGATAATACTTACTGAAAGTACAGAAAGACATATAAAGAGCATACTCCAATATATCTTTGTTTTTAATAGATCACTAGTATTAATAGGCTTACCGGTACGATAAAAAGCAAATTTTGTAGAGTACTTTTTATTAGCTACTGTACCAAAAATAAATGATAAAACTCCTAGAGAAATTAGCAAATAAGCTTCTGTTGAAGCTTGGTACATACCATACCAACCCGATGTAGCAAAAATAAAAATTATAACGAATAAAAAAGTAAAAGATACAGCAGGACTAAAGAATGTTTTGTCCCTGCTATATAACGATAATCCTATAATTAGAAAAAAGAAAATACAGAAATAACTCATATATTCCTAAGAAAAGAAATTAATATACTTTTTAATAATGGTTTCTATACTATAACGACTAGATGTAAGTTCAACAATTTTGGATTCGTCAAATTTGGTCCCGAGAAATTCATGTAAACCATTTTGGAAATCTTCTTTATTTGTAAAATCACATGCCAGCCCGTTTGAACCATTTATAATAATTTCATTTATTCCACCCTTACATGAATTAGAAAAAACAGGCTTTCCTAAAGAGTTTGCTTCTAAAACAATATTTGGAAAACCTTCATATCTTGAACTCAATAGAAGAGCATCAGCATATCTAATGTAAGAAGAAACATTCTTTCGATATCCAATAAACCTAACATAATCAGATAATCCTTTGCTAATTACCAATTGCTTCAAATCATTTTCTAGCTCACCAGAACCAAGAATCAATAGATTAAAATTTAGATTTGATTTCATCTCTGACATTCTTTCTATGATTATATCATATCCCTTTTGATAAGCTAATCTTCCTGCAGCAATAAAAGTATAAATATGTTTGTCTAATAATTCTTGAGGGCAATCTCCAACACTATTATTTACTGAATTAATGTCAACTGGATTATTAATCACCATCATCTTATCTTTGTCACATCTCCAATTTGTAGAAAGGTCGTCAAACATATCTTTTGATTGAGCTATGATATAATCATACTTACGATATGCAATACGGTTAATTATTGTTCTTAATCTAGATTCACTGGCATGAAATAATGACGGGATTATTGTATCTCTGAGTAATATCTTTATTCCAAATAAATGAAAAACAAAATTTATTAGACTTAACCATAATAATTGGTGAAAACCAAAAAGGCAAAAATCAGCTTTGCTATTTAATACATTATTAAGAATTTTATAAAACGATGACCATAACTTACCTTGAACTTCCAAGCAAGAAACCTCAACATCGTCATCCAACATGCTTTTAGAGTCCTCGGAAATATTTCTAAAGAACAGAAGTTTAACCCTTACCTTATTAGATTTGGTAAGGTTGTTTGCAAGATATGTAATAAAACGACTTGTACCATCTCTACCTAGAGTACTTGCAACAATCAATAATGTAACCATATATTGTTAAATGATTTCTTTGTTAATAATAAACCTCATCTTCCAAACCCTGTAAATTAGTTCTGAAGAATAAGATACTAATGAAATTGTAATGAAAGTCATAATTGTATTCATATTGCCAGTTAGAAAAGCAAGCAATAAACATATAACGTAGACTGATGTCGTAACTAAAATACTATAAAACATATATCGATTATAGCCAAATGCCACGAAAAGATTATTAGATATGACATAACTTACTGATAAAATTAAAGGACCAATTAGAAACAGACGTATCGGCAACAAATCACACTCTTCATGCAAGAAAAAAAGAATAATTTCATGTAAGAAAATATTTATAATGATAACAATTACACCTGTAAGTATAAAACTAAAAACAATAATTTTCTTAAATTGTATTATACTCCTATTTTTTGCAAGTCTTGGGAACATAACTGTACATATGAGCATATATGGTTTTGCCACGATACCATGAAGTTTTAAACCTAGATCATAAATAACAACATCTGACATGCCAACAAAAGTACCAACTAGTAAATAACTTAATTTGTCTTTTATTGCGCATATTATATCTGTTGCAAAAATTGAGGATGAGTCCTTAATATACAAAATTGAAGACTTAAGATTAGGACAGACTAATTTAATCTTCATTTTGAAGACAATTAGATAAAGTGAGATAAATCCGCCTACGAAATAACCAAAAGAATAGATTATGGGAACTAAAAAAGCATCTTCTTGCTTCTTGACAACAACAAAAATCAACATTACCATTACAACTTTTGTAGTTACATTAACAATAGTGATAATTTTCATCCTCTCCAATCCCTGAAAAAAAAACTGGGGAAACAATAAATCGTTCGTACAGAAGGCATATGTCAATATAAAAATCAAAAATTTACTTCTGTATGATGGAACAATATATGCAACAAAGGAATATATAAAAAAGAAAATTATGAAAATGACAAGTCTTACAAACAAAACATTACTCAAAATCTCTGATAACTTGGCTTTATTATCTCTATTAATAGAAACGTGTTTTGCACAAACAAAATTTGAACCAAAATCAATAAAGAGAGAAGCATAACTAGCCAACATCTGGGCAGTTAATACAATACCATATATTTCCTTACCTAGAACATCTACCAAATAAGGATATGTAATTAAAGGATATAATAATAGAAATACTTGTAAAAATGCAAGATATGAAAAATTCTCTATTAATACCTTGTGAGACTTACTTCTTTTTACTATATTTTTTAACCTACTCATGATTATCTTCCAGAAAAAATGCTTCTTAATAATTCATTCCTATGAATAACATAGCTTAAAAAAACTCCTCCTATAATTATAATTGTAATTGTCAAAAGATAAGTAAGCAACTCACAACCTAGTAAAGAAGAGAATATATTGATAAACAATTGAGGCAAAAGCAATGTCAATAAACCATGATATGCATAAATTATAAAACTAGAATCGCTTAATAAATCAGGAACTAATTTACCTTTATATTTAGAAGCAAGATAATATGAAATACCAATTACCGAAGATATTTTAAATATAGATAAATACTTATATAAATGAATATGTAACAATTGAAAACAATAATGATCACAAATAATAGATGTAATACATACAAGCAAAGAAAGAAATAAAATCCTTTTACATATTTGCATAAAATTAATTCTTTCTATAGCGAAATATACACCTAAATCAAACCAAAATAAAGACTCAATAACAGGACTTTGAAAGTAATAATTTAGACAGAAAAGAATAGCTGGCAAGAAAATTTTGAGTCTCTTTATTCCATAATAAAATAATGGGGTTGATACAACCATAACTATTAAATTTCTAATAAACCATAATGGGCCATCAATTGGTTTAATAAAAACTTCATACACAAATGAGAACCAAGAAAAATCATTATCGAAGAGTTTAGATTCGTCTCTTAATACAATATTGTCAGGCCCTATTAATATATATAAAAGAAAGTATAATAAACACCAACACAAATAAGGAATAAATAGCGATTTGACTCTAGTAACAAGCTTATTCTTATATACCGACAATGTAAATTCCTTAATATTGTAGAAAAATAAAAAGCCACTAATAATAAAAAAAATAGGAACAGCCGAATACGCTAAATAGCGAGAAAAAAACCAGGATATACTTGTATAAATTGGTGCATTTTGCTCGATATCTAAAATTCCTAACCTATAAATTGGTTTTGCTAATAAATCAGAATGTAGTATTACAACTAATACACATAGTGGGAAGCGAATAAAAGATATTGTTCTGGACAACAGTTTATTCTCTTCTTCATTATATAAATATATACTATCTTTCATTACAAGAATTACAAACAATTAAAAAGTATCCTGTATCTAATACACAAATCTTTAACAAAATTTCCTGTACAATATGAAGGAGAGAAGAAAAGGAAAAGACGAGAAATAATATTCGTTCTATAATTTGCGATATTTCTAGCAATTTTATATTTATCTGATAAAGTATTTTCAAAAGATACTTGTAAAAGTTGAATTGCTAAAAATTCAAAATCATGACCTAAATTGCCCTTAAAAGGTCGGTATAATCTTGATCTCAATAAGCCTAAACCTGTAGTTTTATGACCACTGAGATTTGAGTTGTGCTGACGATATTGTATATGAGCTGAACTATCGTAAAAAACATTCCCCATAAAAGAACAAATAATATAAATCCAATTATCATGAAAACTTTTATTGTTGACCTTACAATAAATTGAAAGTGCACTCTGATTAAAAACACATGTACACCCATAAGTGAATATTTGAACTAGTGATAGTTTATTATCAATATCCACTTCTTTCTCATTATAAAAATCTCTAATATAACTTAGAGTATCGTCAACCATTCTTAAATTTGAAAAATACAAATTAGGTACTAAGTGATCAAACTTTTCTAAAGATTGTATTGCAATAGACAATTTATCGTTATCCCAAACATCATCCTGATCGCAAAATGCATAATAATCTGTTAAATCCTGTTGTAATGAATATTGGCACAACTTGTTAAAACTTTCTTCTGCTCCACAATTATCTTCAAAAAGCAATTGAATATTAGAATATGTTTGTGCATAATTTCTTAAGATTTGACGCGTACCATCACTTGACCCATCATCTCTCACTATAATTTTCATATCAACACCTACCTGTGATATCAGACTATCTAACTGTTTACTTAGATATTTCTGACCATTATAGGTTGAAACAAGTACTGTAACTGTTTTCATTTCGATTATTATTCAAAATGGACGAGTTTCTACTCCAAGAGCAATTAATTGATTTATTACTCTTGAATGTGTGGAAAAGAGTAGAAAACTCGTAAGCACTCACTGTATAGCTATAATACCTTTGACGGTATTGTAACCCATATTGAGTTATATTTTTGATTAATAATTAAGTTATTTGATAATATTCATTGGCAGAAGTGCTATGTAATCGGTTTCGCCGGATATTAATTTTCGTAAAACATCCGCAATATATTTAACACGACGAAGCCCGTTTATCTTACAATAATTCACGATTGAAATACCATTCTTAGCTCCAACTCTTTGATACCGTTCAAAGAGATCCTTAAAATCCATACTACTTGCCATATTCCTTTTTTTAAAATTGTGGAACAAAGGTAAAGAGACAAGATGAGGAAAACTAAAAAGGTATTGAGTGCTTACATAGCAGTGTCGCTATGCTCAGCCCCACATAGCCCGTACCGGCTACGGCGACCTTAATGTTTTTAAAATCACGCATATTTTGTTTGATTTAATTATTTTTTACCTCCATGCTTCTCTCCATATCCGTAACCATAACCGTAACGTTTTCCATAACCATAATACTTGCCATATTTTCCATAGCCATAGTAATAACCATACTTCCTACTGTTCAGATCCAAACCATTGACAGCAATACAGAGATTAGGCAATTTGTTATTTTCAGCCAATTCATTAATCAAAGTAAACTCTGCCTTATGGGTATAATCAGCACGACATACATATACGGATAAATCTGCGACACGTCCTATAAGTAAAGTATCGGTTACCATACCCACCGGCGCTGTATCCAATATCACATAATCAAAATTCGCCTTTAATGTTTCAATAGCTTTCTCTAACCCTCCACGAGCCAATAATTCTGTCGGATTAGGTGGAACTGTACCACCGGGAAGAATAAACAGATTCTTGTTTATATCAGAAGGCTGCACAAAATCCATTAAATTCGCAGTTGTGTTTGTCAGATATTGAGTAATACCATGTTCCTTTTTAGGTATATTGAAGACTTTATTCAACCCCGGTTTACGAATATCCAGTCCTACTATCACCACTTTCTTCCCTAATAAAGAAAGACTAATTGCTAAATTAGCAGATATGAAAGACTTACCTTCACCACTGATAGTAGAAGTTACCAGAATTACATTCTTACCATTCTCAAGCATAAACTGGAGATTAGTACGGACATTCCGGAAAGTCTCACTCATCAGATTATTCTGATTCTCAAATACCGCTATAGAACCAGTCTTTTCATCTGCTAACGGAATATCACCAACAACAGGAAGTGAAGTCAATTTCTCAACGTCAGCACGACCTTCAATCTTGAATTTTGTCAAACCTATCAGATAAATAACTCCTACCGGAAGTCCCACACCTAAGACTAAAGCAACCAAATAAACTATCGTCTTCTTGGGAGAAATCGGATTGTCATCTGCTAACGCTTCATCAATAATCTTCGCGTTATTGGCAGTAGCCGCCAAAGTGATGGCATTCTCCTCACGTTTTTGAAGCAACATCAGATACAACCCCGATTTAATCTCTTGCTGGCGGGCAATGCTCACAAATTGGCGTTCCTGAGTGGGCGCATCATTGATACGGCGGGAATAACGGCTTGCTTCACGAGCCAGATCTTCTTTGGTAATCTGCAATCCTTTCAATGTAGCATCTAAGGTAGCTTGCACATTGGTTCTCATTGCACGAATACTGGTATCCAGATTGATTATGGTCGGATTATTCTCCGTCGAAGTACGCAACAGACGTTTCCTTTCAACCAGCATTTGATTATAACGGTCTATCGCACCGGCTGATGCTGCATCCTGTAAGCCGATATTACTCGGTAATACTTCATATTCATTACCTTTCATATAGCGTTGCAAGTCCATCACCAGATTTATCTGAGTCTGATTTTCCACGCGTTTCTTTTCATATTCTGCATTGCCTGTCAAGGCTATCTGTGCTTCACTGCTCAAATCAGTAATCCCCGCACTACGTTTGAAGTTCTCCAAATCCTGTTCTGTACTGCCTAATTCTTTAGAAATAATACCAATACGTTCGTCAATAAATTCAGCAGTTTTCTGAGCCACCTCATTCTTGTCATTATTGGCATTGATATTATACATTTCAAGCAGTTTATTGATATAATCTCTACCACGCCGGGTATTTGTATTTTCCAATGAAATAACAACTACAGAAGTAGTCTTTGAAGTGGGGGCTATTGACAAAGAGTTAACATATCCTTTCGACACAGAAAAAGGCCTGTTAATGAAAGCTGTGATATGACGTTCTTTGGTTATATTTTCCGGACGAACTGCTGACAAGGTATCGTTATTTGCGAAAAAAGCAACCGTACCCTCATCTGTCGGAAATACAGCAGGCAATTTATCAAACTGTTTCCGGTACTCTTTTTCGCCTACTGTAATTTGTACCCCCAACGCACCCGTTGGTTGAAGAATCATATTTATTTCCATTCTACCCGGAAGTTTATCCGCTTCCTGATGAGTCAGACTCACTAAAACAGGAGATGTATGATAAAGCTCTTTGCTTGGAAATTCGTCTTCATCCATATAAGTCACGAACAGTCCCAGATTGTTTACCACCTCTCTGGCCAAAGACTTTGAACGAAGTACTTCGATTTCATTATCTACATTGTTAGATGAAGAGACGAAACCATCCAATCCCATCTTTTCTAATTCGGAAGACATATTTGCACCACCACCTTTCTTTTCGTCCTTAATAAGGACAGTGGCAGTAATATTATATATAGGTGTTGTCAGACGTAGGTATCCCCATGCACAAGCAATACAAATAATTATCGATACTACAAACCAAGGCCAATGAATCAGATAACGGAAAAGAAGTTCCTGAATATTAACCTGTTCTTCAGACTGTTCCCCTAATTTATCTTTTCTTTCATCAATCATACAATGCTATTATCTGAAAATTGTTACTAATAAACTTGCCAATGACACTAAAATAGAGGTAGCGGAGAGCCAGAGGCTTGTACTGCTACCAATATCCGAGTTGCGTGCTTTTGCCTTGTTCGGAGTCACATAAACGATATCGTTCTGCTGCAACCAATAATAGGGAGAAAGAATGGTCTCCGCACTGTTCAAATCCAGTGTTATAATTTCCTGTTTGCCATCAGCACTTTCACGAATCAGCTTTACATTGTCGCGAACTCCCCAAACCGTCATGTCACCCGCCATAGCAAGCGCTTCCAACAAATTCACTTTCTCGTTACTGATAGTAAAAGTTCCCGGACGGGCAACCTCACCCAATACGGAGATTTTATAGTTTACCATACGGACAGTGACTATCGGCGTTTCTTTGATATAAGGTTTCAGTTTCTCCACAATCAGTTGCTCCGCCTCTTTCTTGGTCAAGCCACCTACCCTCAACTCACCTAGTACCGGAAAATTTATTTTTCCATCGTTATCTACGAGATATTGCTGCAATATCGGTTGGGAGGTTGTACTGGTTATAGCTACATTATTTTGAGTAGCTACCGTGAGGTTAAACGGAACAGCCAATTCCGGGCTGGTACATGACACTACAATAGTAAGCAGATCTTTAGGCATTATCTTTGCATCATATAGATTTTCCTGTTGAGTGGTCTGTTCTACAACTTTTGCATCTTGTAAATAAGGAACTTTCTTATACGACTGGCAGGAAGCGAACAGCAATATCGCAACTAAACAGGGAAATCCCCCCCTCCCCTTTCTACTTACTCTACTTGCACAAATACAAAACAAATTATACATAAATTTCTCAAGTTTATTATTCTTTATCCAGTACCTCAAATTTCGAATTCTTCGATTTGAACTCCGGAACAACTTTTTTCATCAATCTGACCGTGTCCATAATCCGCACAGCACGGGACAACTTCTCAAACTCCGCATATATATCAAGAATATCAGCATATTCATACCGACGTACTTTAGCTATCATAATTTTTTTATTCTCGGTAGGAATCGTATTTTCTTTATCACTCAGCACTTCTTCATAGAGTTTCTCACCCGGTCGCAAGCCAGTAAATTCAATCTTTATATCTTCATCCGGGCGATAACCCGCCAATTCAATCATACGGGTAGCCAAGTCGACAATCTTAACGGCCTTGCCCATTTCAAAGACAAAGATTTCATTACCCTCTCCCATTGTAACAGCCTCCATAACCAAACGACAAGCTTCGGGAATCGTCATAAAAAAACGAATAATATCAGGGTGAGTCACTGTGACAGGACCACCGTTCTCAATCTGTTCCTTGAAGCGCGGGATTACAGAACCGTTACTGCCTAATACGTTTCCAAAACGTGTAGTAATGAATTTAGTATGTCCTTTTATCTTTCCCTCACGGATAGCACACCCCAAGCTCTGTACATAGATTTCCGCCAAACGTTTGGAACATCCCATCACATTAGTCGGGTTCACAGCTTTGTCGGTAGAAACCATTATCATTTTTTCTGCACCATACTCCACTGCCATATCGGCGACCTGACGCGAACCCGTGACATTGACAAGTACAGCTTCGCAAGGATTTTCTTCCATTAAAGGAACATGTTTATAAGCAGCGGCGTGGAAGACAATTTGAGGATGATAAAGTTCGAATACCATACGCACACGTTCTTTCACACGTACATCACCAATCACCGGAACAAAATCGATAGCAGGATAATTTTTCTCAAATTCCAAACGGACATTATGCAAAGGAGTCTCTGCAGAGTCAAACATGATGAGTTTTTGAATACCCATTTGCACCAATTGACGGCAAAGCTCGCTACCGATACTACCTGCAGCACCGGTCACTAATACAACTTTTCCTCTGAATTCTTCTGCGACCTGACTAAGGTTTATATTGATTTCAGCACGTCCCAATAAATCTTCAATTTTAATAGGACGTATCCACTGATGAAAGTTCCCGTCAGAATCCGCTTCACTGATAGTAGGAGCAATAAAAGTCTTGACAGCATTACTTTTACAATACTCTAAAAGGCGGTTCTCCTCCAGACGGGTATCTTCATAACAGGAAAACAGAATACCATGAATACCATGTTTTTTTATGACACGATTAAAGTCTTCTTCTGTTTCAAAATAATAGATAGGAAGGTCTGTCAGACGACGTCTACTGTTGTTTTTACCGTAAGTGTAGAAACCTGCAACTTTATAATGTGCACTGTCGCGGAGACGGAATTTTAAGGCCACACTCTTTTCGTCAATACCATAAATAAGAATGCGGGTATTCTTCTTATTCACCCAATCCAGCAACAGGTCATAGACAATTATCAGTGATACACGGAAGGCTGTCAGTGTCGCCAAAGTCAATAAACCATCAAACAAGAGATAAGATATCCTATAATTATCCGGCAATTCAGTCTCATAAATAACCCAATAAGAAATAGCCACCAGACAGGCTACCTTGAATAGGACGGCACACATGACACGCCAAAGTTCGCGTGCCTGTGAAAAACGAATTGTATTACGATAAGTGTGGAATATTAATGCCCCTGCAACACTTGACACTAAAGAGACGCAAATAAATTTGCAAAGCATCCAGTCACTTATCGGAACATGTGCCATATAGTGAATTACGGCATAAGCGACCAATGAACATAAAACAGACAGTGCCGTATCAATACCTAAAATAACCCAATAGCTGAAATAGTTTTTACGAGCATATTGTACTATGCCCTTCAATGTTTTTTCCATTGTAGTATAAATGAATAAAATAATGTATCAGAAATACAAGTACATATTCAAAATCTAACCGGTTCTACATACCCTACCGGCATATCAGCACAAGCACATCCTAACATATTAAGCCTAACAGCTATCTTGCTTTTGCCGTCTACTGTAACAAGTTCACCCACAAGTCCGGTTAAAGGACCTTTAATGACGCGAACTTTTTCACCACGCGCCAAGGGAGCACTGTTCATGGAAATGACATCTTTTGAATAATCAAGCATAAATCGGAAACGAGCCATCTGCTCATCAGGAATGATAGTCGGACTGCTCTCACCTCGCATTACCATATACCGACTTACTGTAGAAAAGGAAAGAACTTCTTTACGTTCTTTTGCATCAACGTGTACGAATACCATCATTGGAAGCAATACAGACTCGACCATCTTGCGTCGGTCACTCCATTGATGAAGTTCCTGCTGAACCGGAACGAAATTCTCAATCCCCATTTTATTTAAACGCTCGGCTACTTTCTTCTCGTGATGCATGCGAACCAAAGCGACATACCAACGTTTTGAGTATGCTACGCCTTCCCCTGTCCCATTACTAGGCCCAGCATTTGCTGATTTTTGTTTCGTTAAAATCATATTTTTTTACCCCATGTATATCTGTTACTTCTTAGGTAACAGGCAGTATATACACAAGACACACACAACAATGAAAAAGGGAAATTACACTGATATACAGGGTGTAAAAGAAGGGGGCCTGATATTCAACGAGAAGATTTCTTGATTTCGGGCAATAAAAAATCATTGAGCATGAAAAAAGAGATTTCATGTTCAAATACTTTTTTGCCCTATGTTTCAGATAAAACGAAAAAAAATGGGAAAATATTTGTTTACTATCTTAAAATATGTCTATCTTTGCGTCAAATTTAATTCTGTTACCTAAGAAGTAACAGATATACTTTAATTCTGATTATTAACTCATTACATCTTTTTATTTACCTACATAACAATTCTTTATGTAAGATAAATTTCCTTTATTTACCTCTGTACGTTCTTTAAGCTCGAAGCCTTTCAGGTAGATTTGTGTGGTTTTTATAGATTTGTGTCCCAATGATTCACTAATCATTTCAATCGGCACTCCGCGATATTTGGCTGTCGTTGCCCAAGAATGACGGAGCGTGTAGGAAGTGACAGGAGAATTCAAACGGAGAGCCCGAGCCAGATCCTTCAAACAATTATTAAATCGACGAAGAGCACTCTGGTATTCACGGTAAGCTCCTTCATCCTTACGTTTCTTATCACCGGACAGGATATCAAACAGATAGTCCGGACAATCAGGGCGGGAAGGCTGACTGTTGCGAAGCCGGTGAATCATCTCCTTCGCGGTATCCAGCACTTCCACACTGATCGGGGTTTTCGTCTTGATACGGTTGTACCGCAACACGTTCCGGTCCAAAGCTGACTTTTCCAGATGTGCCAAGTCGGCAAACGACATTCCGCAAAACTGGAACATCAGAGCGGCAATAGCCTGTGTATGGCGTAAACGTTCCGATTGGGGATCTTCATAAAGCAGCTTCCGCAACTCGGCAACAGGAAGGGCCTTCTTCTGACGAACATCCACACCCGTATAGACATCGTGAAACAGGCGGGGGATGTAAGGAGCACTACCCGCTTCCACTCCCCGGTTGTAGATACTGCGAAGCATACGCATATACGTGGAAACGGTGTTGGGCTTCAACCCACATTCATAAAGATACTGTCCGTAACGTCGTAAACGTTCCCGGGTTACTTGCCTGAACGACACATTGAACGTGCCGCAGAACAGGCTGAAAGAAAGGAGGGCATTTTTGTAGACATGCGCCGTAGAATAACGCCCTTCCTTTCGCAAACGACCGATGTAGATCTCTCCACACCGGCTAAATCCATTTTTACTCATCATTTGCATCACTAGTTATTTTATAATATATACCATTTGGCATGCAGCAAAAAAACAAATCTTTTTGCAGGTTCGTTGCACGCTTGCCAAAGTATAATTTATTATTTAAATTATTTAACCATTGCAAAAATTAGCAAACTATGGCAAAGAAAAAAACAAATCAACAAGAGAAAAAAGTACAAGTAAAAAAGAAGGTCCAAAAACGGAAAAAGAACACTAGAAGACATGTGAAAGGGGAAATCATCAGTTGGGAGGAACTCGAAAACAGGACAGGATTAACCGGAGATGAAACGGAACTTCTCACTGTTTATTTGCACAAATTCGAAAGAGGGGAAGTACACGTCAGATGCTCTAAAAAACTAAAAGACTTAGCTGAATATATCTACGAAACGGAGAGCTTATATATAGCTAAACATGGCGGGTTTAAATTGTTAGAAATTAGCAGTATAGAAACAAAGTTATGTAACATCAGGCAAGAGGAACGAGAACGAAAAGAAGAGGAAGAAAAACAAGTAAAAAAGAGAGTAGAGAATAAGCGTTGACAAAAATAATTGTGCAGAAGAAACAAAAGATATACTTTCGCAGCCGTTTCTAGCCGACTAAAGACAACGTATATCTATCTTCAAAAATAGTGACGCTATAACAATTAAACAGTATCACTATAATGAAAGGATAGCGACCCTATAATAATCATATACAGTCACTATCCTGAAGGGGAGATTTTATTCGTAAAAAAACAAATATTAAAAAAAACAGAAGAAAAAAGATGAAAAGAAAAATAGACAAAAGTAAGTTAGAAGCCTGCAAGTTAGTATGGAAAAAACGTATTGCCGCCGAAAAGGGTATTTCGGAAAAATGCGCAGAAAAAACTGTGCAAAGCTGTATAGAGCTTATTGAACGAATGTTATATGGAAATGCCATGATTGCTTTCCATAAGCAAGACGGCACATTCTGTATGGAACAAGGAACCTTGGTTGGATATGAAAAAGATTTTCACCGGGAGTTCAAGATCACTTCCCGACAGATGTCTGTGGTCTACTGGAGTATGGAGCAACACGCGTGGAGACGGTTTATGATCGGAAACCTGTTGGAATGGAAAGCGATTGTATAACATTTAATAAAAAATATTGAACTATGAGTATGATTAATAAAGGAATCCCCTATTTCCCCACACCTGCAAATTTTTTCGACGAAGAAATAATGGAACTGTTAGAAGCTAAATTCGGAATCTTATCCTCTTATATTGTCATGAGACTACTCTGCAAAATCTATAAAGAAGGGTATTATATTTCTTGGGGAAAAGAACAGAGTCTTATCTTCGTCCGTAAAGTAGGCGGAGGTATTAAAGAGGAAGTAATGGAGAAAATTATAGAGTTACTGCTGGAAAAGGAATTTTTCAATAAAGATATTTATGAGAAATATGGGGTCCTGACCTCAGAGCAGATTCAGAAAGTCTGGCTGGAAGCTACTGTACGAAGAAAGATTGATTTCTCTAAATTACCTTATTTGTTGGAAGTCCGGCCAGGAAATGGTAAACAAAAAGGAGGCACGAATAAAAAAGATGCAGACATTTTTAAAACTGACGCGGAGGTGAATCCGGAAAATGAGGACATTTCCGGACAAACTAAACCAAACCAAAATAAACTATCTTCTGAGGAGGAAGAAACAAGTAATGCTTCGTTTGAAATTCCGGGGTATGCTTACAATCAGACTACACACAACGTAACCGGACTGCTGGAAAGCCTGGAACGCCATAAAGTGACGGATCTGAAAGAAAAGCAGGCAATTATGAAGTTGTCGGATTACGGTAGAAAAGGCACGCAGATATGGAGGCTGTTCAGCAATACGACGTGGGGCAAGATCGGGGCACCGGGAAAGTATATCATTGCCGCATTGACCAACAAGCAGAAATAAACGCCGAATGATAAAAAAAGGTACGAAAAAATCTGTGCTATTCACAAATTCTTCGTACCTTTACGCTCCGGTAAAACAAGTTCTATCCACATAAAAGATAACAAAATGGAAAACAGAAGTTTAGTAACCATTGCCGAACATTCTAAAGAAAAAATCCTCTACATGCTCGAAATGGCGAAGCAGTTTGAAATGAACCCCAACCGCCGGTTATTGCAAGGAAAGGTAGTAGCAACCCTGTTCTTCGAACCTTCCACCCGCACCCGCCTGAGTTTTGAAACAGCCGCCAATCGTCTAGGAGCACGTGTGATCGGATTCTCCGACCCCAAAGCTACCAGCTCGTCAAAGGGGGAAACACTAAAAGACACGATTATGATGGTGAGCAATTATGCAGATATTATCGTCATGCGTCACTATCTGGAAGGAGCTGCCCGCTATGCAAGTGAAGTCGCTCCTGTGCCCATTGTCAATGCCGGAGACGGAGCGAACCAACATCCGTCACAGACAATGCTCGATCTATACTCTATCTACAAAACGCAAGGCACGCTGGAAAACCTGAATATTTTCCTGGTAGGTGACTTGAAATACGGGCGTACCGTGCACTCCCTGTTAATGGCAATGCGTCACTTCAACCCCACTTTCCACTTCATCGCTCCCGATGAACTGAAAATGCCGGAAGAATACAAACTCTATTGTAAAACGCACCAGATAAAATATGTGGAACACACGGATTTCAGCGAAGAAATCATTGCAGATGCAGATATCCTGTATATGACCCGTGTGCAACGTGAACGCTTCACCGACCTAATGGAATATGAACGGGTGAAAAACGTTTATATCCTGCGCAACAAGATGTTGGAAAATACTCGCCCGAACCTGCGCATTCTGCATCCGCTACCCCGTGTCAACGAGATTGCATACGATGTGGACGATAACCCGAAGGCATATTATTTCCAACAGGCACAAAATGGTCTGTATGCCCGTGAAGCCATTCTTTGCGACGTATTAGGTATCACATTAGAGGACGTTAAAAACGATATTTTATTATGAGCGAAAATAAACAAGCATTGCAAGTAGCCGCCCTGAAAAACGGGACAGTGATTGACCATATTCCTTCTGAAAAGCTCTTTACCGTAGTGCAACTGCTCGGCGTGGAGCAAATGACAAGCAATATCACTATCGGTTTCAACCTCGACAGCAAGAAGCTGGGAAAGAAGGGGATTATCAAGATCGCGGACAAGTTTTTCTGCGATGAAGAAATCAACCGTATTTCGGTTGTGGCTCCGAATGTGAAACTGAACATTATCCGCGACTACGAGGTAGTGGAAAAGAAAGAAGTAAGAATGCCGGATGAACTTCGCGGAATCGTGAAATGCGCGAACCCGAAATGTATCACGAACAATGAGCCAATGGCTACGTTATTCCATGTGACGGACAAGGATAATTGCATCGTAAAATGCCATTATTGCGAGAAGGAACAGAAACGTGAGGAAATCACCATTCTTTAATTTTCATTTTTCCAATAAAGAAGTGAAACAGGACTGGAAACCAGGAACGATGATTTATCCGCTGCCGGCTGTGCTGGTCAGTTGCGGAAAAGAAGAAAGTGAATATAATATTATCACTGTAGCATGGACGGGTACGATTTGCACAAACCCGCCCATGTGCTATATATCCGTACGCCCGGAACGACATTCTTATGAGATTATCAAGCGGAATATGGAGTTTGTCATTAATCTGACGACAAAAGACATGGCTTTCGCCACCGACTGGTGCGGAGTTCGTTCAGGACGCGATTATCATAAGTTTGACGAGATGAAGCTAACCCCGGGGCAGTGCACCGTAGTCAGTGCGCCTTTGATTGAGGAATCTCCCCTCTGCATCGAATGCCGCGTAAAAGAGATCGTATCTCTCGGTTCGCATGATATGTTTATAGCAGATGTAGTAAATGTACGTGCCGACGACCGGAATCTGAATCCTGAGACTGGGAAGCTCGAACTGGCGGAAGCTAATCCTCTGGTATATGTTCATGGAGGATACTATGGTCTGGGAGAAAAAATCGGAAAATTCGGTTGGAGTGTTGAAAAGAAAAAATCATAAAGACAAAGGATTGTATAACCATGAATATGCTGCGTAAAATACTATTTTTCGGTTTGATGACGGTAGCCGGTACGGTTTTCGGACAGAATCGGAATACCGCAGACAAGGTGGACCGTCCCAATACGAAGAAAATAAACTTCGGTGTCAGGGCAGGGTTCAATTCCTCCATGTTTATGGTTTCCGAGTTGAAAATCAAAGATGTGACTATCGACGAGGTGCAGAATAATTATAAAATCGGCTATTTCGGTGCTCTCTTCATGCGTATCAATATGAAGAAACATTATATCCAACCGGAAGTGTCATACAATGTAACCAAATGCGAGATTACATTCGATAAACTGGGTTCTCAACATCCGGCTATCGAGCCGGATTATGCTTCGGTTCAATCTGTATTGCACAGTATTGACTTTCCCGTTCTGTATGGCTATAACGTAGTGAAGAAAGGTCCTTACGGAATGTCTATCTTTGCCGGTCCCAAGCTCCGTTATTTATGGGGAAAGAAGAACGAAATAACTTTCAGCAATTTCGACCAGAAAGGTATCCATGAGAAACTCTATCCGTTTAATATAAGTGCAGTGATTGGCGTGGGAGTCAATATTTCCCGTATTTTCTTTGATTTCCGCTACGAGCAGGGAATTGGAAATATCTCCAAGTCTATTACCTATGACAATATCAACTCGGACGGCAGCACAGGAATCAGCCGGATTATATTCGACCGCCGCGACAGCGCCTTGAGTTTTTCGCTCGGTTTTATCTTCTGACCATTTTCTACCAAATTCCATTTTTGACTAACATTTTTCTTGTACTTCCTTCTTTTTTTATTTATTTTCATTAACTTTGTACGCTTAAAATAAGGTATCTCGAATTAGAAATTTAATCTTATTATAAAAGAATGAAAAGAGACGACTTAATTTTCGACATCATCGAAAAAGAGCACCAAC